>BNJU01001295.1_pt1:260000-292018 | contig 292018 bp, 335 predicted proteins | sample 8539281 | NCBI WGS metagenome assembly BNJU01 (sample SAMD00202456, study PRJDB9452) | human saliva metagenome | isolation source: human saliva | place: Japan | reverse complement strand
AATGGAGGACAAGCAACATTTGCAGCGTGGCCAGCAGGTAGAGAAGAACCTCAAAGTGCATTTTGATAGGGGCGTGGTGCGAGTGCATCTGGTCAAAAATGCTCAAGCAATAGGGGTAGCTGCAAAGGCTATGTATAATAAAGCTATAGCTATAGGCTCTGATAGTTCTGCTACAAGCTATGTTAGTGGTAGTACGGTAGTGGGGGCTACAGCTGTTGGTGGACATTCAAATGCTAATGGGCCAGGTGCTGTTGCATTGGGATATAGTACTAATGCCAGCGTGGGATACTCAACGGCTATAGGTACAAGCACCTCGGTTTCCGGGCAATATGGTATTGGTATTGGTTGGAATACTAGCGTATCTGCAGATAATTCTACAGCCATAGGTGTACAATCAAGAGCTGCTAAAGCTGGTGCGACGGCAATGGGCCCATCCGCTAGAGGTTATGGTGAAGGTGCTTTGTCATTAGGTTATCAGGCATTAGCTGGGGCAGATGTTTATGGTTCTAGTATCAATGTTAATAATGATCCTAGTAGTGATAATAATAGCACTATTAATAGCTATGCTAAGTGGGGTGACACGGCTATTGGCTTGCGTGCCGTAGCAACTGGTGGTAATGCAACAGCACTTGGTCGTAGTGCGAGAGCTACAGCAGCAAACGCAATTGCTATTGGTGGTGGGAATGGTAATTCTGCTACTGATAATACTGAAAAAAACAGAGGCTACAGGTGAGAAAGCCACTGCAATTGGGTATAAGGCCAAAGCTGTAAACGGTAATGACACAGCTATAGGTGCAGGTGTAACTGCAAGTGGTGGTGCATCCACCATGATTGGGTATAGCTCTACTGTTACTGGTAATCAGGCTTTCGGTGGCGGCTCTGGCTTATCTGTTGCCGGTGGTGGATCTGTGGGCTTAGGCTATAATAGTTCAACAACGAGTGATAAATCAATTGCTATCGGTCATACAACTAAGGCGACCCAAGCGAATACTGTAGCAATAGGCGCATCAGCAACTGCAGCTGGACTTAACTCTATTGCGCTGGGTAATAGTTCTAGTGTCACTGCACCAACCACTGGTACTGTTGGTGGTCAAGACTCTATTGCTATGGGGACAGGAGCATCTGCTAATCAGCATTCATCGGTTACTATAGGGGCTAGTTCTACAAGTGATGGCGTCCGCAATATTACTATCGGTCCTAAGGCTAGTGCTTCCGGAGTTGATTCTATCGCTATAGGTAATGGTGGTGTCGGTGGCGACAAAAATAATACTGGTGTTGGTGGAAACGGAAACACTTACACTATAAATGTTAATGGCATTAGTACAAATGTCTATTATGGTGTTAAGAGTGTAGATGATGGATCTATTGCTTTTGGTAATCGTGCAAATGCAGCTAAAGGCGGTTTAGCTATTGGTACCATATCTATTGCTGATGGTGGTATTGCAGTAGGGCAAAGCGTTTTGAGTAAATGGTGTTGCCATGGGTAGTGCTGTGTCGGCTACTGTTGCGAATGCAGTAGCAATGGGTAGTACAGCATAAGCATCGAGTGTAGGTGCTGTTGCGATTGGTGGTTATAGTGCGACTGATAAGACGAAGGCACAAGGCAATAATGCCCTTGCTATAGGCGCAAGTGCTGTTACAAATGGTAATGAGACTATTGCGATTGGTAAAAGTGCTAACGCAAGTAATGCAAATGCAGTTGCAGTTGGTAAAAACGCTAACGCGTCAAAAGCAAACGCTGTAGCTCTTGGTGGTGATTCTACTACTGCTACAAATGCTACAAAGCAATCTAGTACAACAATTAATGGCATTACCTATAATTTTGCTGGTGCAACCTCTGATGCAGGCATGCAGGTTTCTGTTGGTGCAGTAGGTAAGGAACGTCAAATTAAAAATGTAGCGGCTGGTGAAGTGTCTGCTACAAGTACTGATGCAATTAATGGATCTCAATTATTTGCAGTAGCTAGTCAAATAAGGCCGATAAATTATTTTTCTGTAAATTCTACTGTAACTGGAAATAAGAATAATGATGGGGCAACTGGTAGTGAGGCAATAGCAATCGGTCCAAATGCTCAAGCAAGTGCCGGGTTTGGACTTGCTTTAGGGGGATTCTGCACAGGCTAATAGTGAACATATGGTATCGTTAGGTCGTGATGCTAATGGTCAAGCTCAAAACGCAACTAACTCCATCGGTATTGGTAGAGCGGCAGGATATCAATCTAATGGAAAGAATAATATCGGCATTGGTAGTGATGCTGGACGTAAACTGACCGGTGAAAATAACATTAGTCTTGGTTCCGCTGCTGGACTTGGCGACATATTTACAAGTGGTTCTGTTATGTTAGGGCAGAATGCTACAGTTACCAAATCTAGTAGTACTGCAGTAAAACCAGTGGATAATGTAATTGCTGTTGGTAATGGTGCTACTGTTTCCGCTACATCAGCAATTGCATTAGGTACTACTTCAAATTCAGCAGGAATTAATGCGGTATCTATAGGTAATGCAAGTAAAGCATCAGGACAAATAGCGTTGCACTAGGATCTAATTCAAATGTTGGAGGATTAGAATCAATTTCAGTCGGTAGTTCTGCTGGAGTTAATAATGGAGCACAGTATGTAGTTAATATTGGCTCGAATGCGGGTAAAGATGCTCAAGCTGAAGGTTCTATATCGATTGGTAAATTGGCTGGTGTAGCACAGCGTGGTGCAAATAATATTAATATTGGTGTGAATGCTGGTCAGAATCAACTAAATAATAGTTCTAATAACGTTAATGTTGGCAATGGTGCCGGCATGAATTTTAATGCAATAAACTCGGTTATTATTGGTAATGATGCTAATAGAAATGCATATTCTAATGCTTCTGCAATAGGGCAAAGAAGTATTGTTGCTATTGGTGATGGTACAAAAACAACTAAGGATTATGCTGTTGCTATTGGTGCTACTGCTCGTGCTAACGTTGAAGGTGGCGTTGCTCTTGGAAATAATTCGGTAGCATCTATTGATAAAGGCATTAAAGGATACGATCCAAATGATAACCGCACTAATAAGTATGGTGGATTAGCTGGTAATGTACTTACCAGTACAAATGCAGCAGTATCCGTTGGTGATAGTAGCAGTGTAACTCGTCAAATTACTGGTGTAGCAGCTGGTACAAACAATACAGATGCAGTCAATGTGGCTCAATTAAAGAGCGTAAACCTTGCTTTCAGTGGTAATAGTGGCAATAATGATGTGAACCTTGCTAATGGTACATTGGCTATTAAAGGGGACACTACCTACATTACAACGACAGCAAATACAAGTGGTATCACCATTGCTGGTAAAACACAGGATATTAGTGTTAATGCTAATGGAGTGGCATCAGCTAATAAAGGTATGGCTGATGCAAAAAACGTAGCGCAGTCTATTAATGATGCCATTTCTAAAAATGCATATACATGGACGGTATCTGCTAATGGTGATGCTGGTGAAAGTGTAGCAAAAAGTAATAAGGTAGACTTCAATGGTGATTCTTCTAATATTACTATTGAACGTGCAGGTAAGAAGATTACTACCAAATTAAATAAAGATATTACCGTAGATTCTGTGAAAGCTAACAATAAGGTAACTGTAGGTACTGCAGCTAAACAGCTGGTGCTAGATGGTACAACAGGTGCAATGACGGCTGGTATTGGCGCTAATGCAATTAAATTAGATGGGACCTCTGCAACTATTACGGCTGGTTCTGGTAATAATGCCATTAGTTTAAATGGAACCAATGCACAGGCAGCATTCGGCAGTGGAACCAACGCGGTTTCTATTAATGGTACAACAGGAAGTGTAACAGGGAAAGTTTTCACAGCGGGCAGTACGACAATTAATACTACCGGTTTAACAAGTGGTACTGGCTCAAAGTGCAGTTTCATTTGGTACAAATGGAATCAATGTTGGAAATCAACAAATTAATAATGTAGCAAGTGCTGGTGGAGTTAGCACAAATGCAGCAAATTATGGTGATGTAAAAAATGCTGTTAGCGGTGTAACGCTCAAAATCAATGATGGAAAGCCAGGAAGTAAAGACAGCACAGTGAATCTTTCTGATCAGACTCTTGTTGTTAAAGGTGGTACTGGCATACAAACAAGCGTGATTGGGCAAACTATTACAGTTAAGCTTGATAATAATACAGAAAATGCGACTACTAAAGGAATTGGTATCAAAGGTGATAACGGGTTTGCAACACTAAAATATCTTAAAGATGGTGATGCCATCTTTAATGTATCCGGTGATGGATCTCTTGTTACCACAAAGAGTACTACCACCGGTGTACAGGTATCTGTTAACTCCGCTAAAGTTAAAGACTTAGCAGTAGATGCAGTAACCGTAAGTAAAGCTACTAATATTTCTGATAATCCTATTACGGTAACTCCAACAGCTGGTACGAATTCCAAGGACTATGCAATTGGTATCGATACTACAAAACTTGCAGCTAAAACGAATTTAGCCTATACAGCCAATGGTGCTACAGCAAAAACTGTATCTTTAGCAAAAGGTCTTAACTTTGTTAATGGCACAAATACGGTGTCATCTGTAGATTCTGATGGCAAGGTATCTTTTGATTTAAATCAAGCTACAAAGGATTCTATTAATAAATCTGCTACAGCAGTAGGTCGTACTATTACACTTAATGCGGATAGTGGTACAGGTTCTAGCCAGTCTTTAAGTAATGGTAATGTATCCTTTGCGGTGAGTGGTGCAACTGGAGATTACATATCCACTCAAATGGACGGTAGTGCTGTAAAAGTTTCTACAAAACGTGCAACTATCAATAGTGATGCCAATACTGGTGCTGCTTCCGTAACAGGTGCGGATGGTTTAGCAACTGCTAAAAATGTTGCTGACGTTATTAACAATGCTGTTACTAAGAGTGCTTATGAATGGAAATTATCTGCTAATGGCGAAGCCACTACTGCAACTGTAGGCAAAGGTGATATCGTAGATTTCACTGGCGATAATAATATTACAGTTGATCGTAATAATAAAACTATTTCTACTAGCCTAAATAAAAATCTTACAGATATGAACTCTATATCTCTTGGTAATGCAAGAGGGGAAACAATTTTCCTAAATGGTAGAGATGGTAGTATTAAAGCTGGTAAAGCTGAATTTAAAGATAATGTTGGTGCTGGTTCTACTATTACTAGTGATCAGTTAAAGTTTACGAATGGTGCAACTGGTGCTAATGAAGCTACAACGACTCTTGCTTTAGGCGTATTATCAATTCAATCGGGGCCTAATAGTACCGCTCTTGATTCTAAATACCTCATGTTGAGTGATGAAGATGGTAATAATGCTGAAGGTAGTGCCAAAGGTATGGCATTCCAGGATGCAGCTGGTAAAATGGTTCATTTTGGTCTTGATGAAATCAAGGCTGGTGGCAATAAAATCCAAGAGGTTGCTGAAGGTACAGCTGATACTGATGCGGTTAATGTTAAGCAATTAAAAGATACAATTGGCGGTCAATCCTTAACATATCGTGCAAATACATCGGCTGATACAGATGCTAAATCTGTTAAATTATCTAAAGGTTTAGATTTTGTAAATGGTACATCCACGGTAGCCTCTGTTGATGAAGATGGCAAAGTATCTTTTGATCTTAATACAGCAACTAAGACTCAAATTAATACGAATACTACAGATATTGCAACAAATAAAGGCAATATAGCAACCAATACAGCAGATATTACTGCTAATAAAGGTAAAATTGCGACAAATACTTGCTAATATTGCAACAAACACAGCCAATATCGCTCATACAATTGCTTTAGCTGATGGTGCGGGCGCATCTACGACTGCTAAGTCATTAAAGGATGGTAATGTATCTTTCAACATCAAAGGGGATAACAAGTATATCTCTACCGCTGCATCTGGCAATGATGTAACTTTGACAGTTAATGAACAAGCGATTAAGGATGCTGCTAAGTCTGCTTCTTCTTTCAAGGTGAAAGCGAATACGCATGCCGCAGAAGATGTTAAAGGTGGAGATACAATTGCCTTTAACAATGGAGATAACATTGAAATCAGCCAAACTGGTAAAACTTTCACCATCGGAACGGCTAAGAATATAACTGTTGATTCCGTAACGGCAGGTAATACGGTTATCAATACGTCTGGTTTAACAAATGGTACAACTGCTATTACAGGCACAGGTATTACAACAGATAAAGTAACTGTAGGTGGTATCTCTATTGATAAAACTGCTGGTATCAATGCTGCTGGTAAGGTTATTTCTAATGTAGCCAGCGGTACAGTAAATAATAATGCTACCGATGATTCTAATGCAGCGAACATTGGTGATGTGAAACAAGCTGTTGCTAACTTGTCTCAAAACCTTAATATTACTGATGGTACAAATAATGGCACTGTGAACCTTAAAAACCAAACTTAACGTGGCTGGTGCTAATGGTGTAACGGCAACTGTTAATAATCAAACGATTACAGTTGGTTTGGACACAAACACTGTTAATGCTACAACGAAGGGGATTGGCCTCACTGCAGATACTGGTTCTACAGGTAATAAATACCTTAAAGACGGTGATGTATCCTTTGCGGTAACTGGTGATGGTAATCTTGTGAGCACCTCTGCTACGGCAGCAGGTGTGAAAGTTGCTGTTGATACCGCTAAGGTGAAGGATTTAGCTGTTTCTGCTGTAACGGTAAGTAAGGATACGCAAGCTGATAATCCTATTACGGTAACCCCAACAGCGGGCACAAATTCTAAGGATTATGCCATCGGTATCGATACAACAAAACTTGCGGCTAAAACGGATTTAACATACCGTGCTAACAGTGCTGCAGATGCTAATGCGAAGAAGGTTTCTTTATCTAAAGGTCTTGATTTTGTAGATGGTGACTCCACAGTTGCTACTGTTGATAATGATGGCAAAGTATCTTTTGATCTTAATACAGCCACTAAGACTCAAATCAATACGAATACCATAGATATTGCTGCTAATAAAGGGAATATCACTAAAAATACAGCAGCTATTGCTACTAATACAACTGCGTTAGCTAGAAATATCTCCCTTGGTGCAGATACTGGCACTGCGTCCAGCCAATCCTTGAGCACTGCTGATGTAGCATTTAATGTGAAAGGCGCAACAGGTGACTTTGTATCTACTAAGATGAATGGTAATACGGTTGAGATTTCTACAAAGCGTGCTACGATTAACAGTAATGCTACGACAGGTGAAGCATCTGTAACTGGTAATGATGGCTTGGCAACTGCGCAAAATGTAGCTGATGCTATCAACAAAGCGGCTGATGCAGCAAAAGCAGGTGCAGCATGGAATATTACAACTAATTCCAGCACCACCGATAAAACTGCCGTTAAAGGCGGAGATACTGTAGATCTTATTAATGGCGATAATATCGAGATTACACAAGATGGTACAGATAAAAAGAAAATCACTGTTGCTACTAAGAAAGATATTACCGTTGATTCTGTAACGGCCAATAACAAAGTAACTGTTGGCTCTGGTGCTAATGCGATTACATTAAATGGTGCAGATGGCTCTGTAACTGGTAAAGCATTTACGGGTACAACGTTCACAGGTACATCATTTACTGCAGGTAATACAGTTATTAATACATCTGGTTTAACCAATGGTACAACTGCTATTACTGGCACAGGTATTGCAACAGATAAAGTAACTGTTGGTGGCTTATCCATTGATAAAACAAATGGTATCAATGCTGGTGGTAAGGTTATTACTAATGTTGCTAGTGGCGGCACTACATTGACGAATGCAGCCAATATTGGTGATGTGAAACAAGCTGTAGCGAACTTGTCCCAAAACCTTAATATTACAGACGGCACAAATAATGGTACTATTGATCTTAAAAACCAAAAACTGAATGTAGCTGGTGCTAACGGTGTAACTACGACTGTTAAGGATCAAACAATTACAGTTGGTCTAGATGCTAATACTGTTAACGCTACAACTAAGGGCATTGGTCTTACTGGTGATACTGGTTCCACAGGGAATAAATACCTTAAAGATGGTGATGTATCCTTTGCGGTGACTGGTGATGGCAGTCTTGTGAGCACAACTGCTACAGCAGCGGGTGTGAAAGTTGCTGTTAATTCCGCATCTATTACTGCCGGTGCTGATGGCACAATTACAGGTCCAACCACTGATGGTGTAGCAACTGCTAAAAACGTAGCAGATGCTATCAATGCAGCTAAAAAGGCGTCTAAAACTGAAATCACTGCTAATGCTGGTGAAGCAGCTAATGCAACAAAAGGTAATGTGACATTAACATCTACTACAGCTGCTGATGGTCATACTATTTATGATGTAAAACTTAATAATAAAGTAACATTAGGTTCTGGTGCTAATGCGGTAACGATTGATGGTACAGCTGGTAAAGCTACAATTGGTGCATCTGTTATCGATGGTGTGAACAACACACTTACTACAGGTGGCGCTAAAGCGGTAACCTTGAATGGTTCTACAGGTACAATTACAGGTACAACTGCTAATATCGGCGGTGTCACTGTAGATGGTATAAATAATCATGTAACGGGCCTTGCTAATACGACTTGGAATGGTACAGCTACTACTGGTCGTGCGGCTACAGAAGACCAATTGAAAGCAGTGGCAGATGCTGCAGGTAGCCAAACTTGGGAAATTACAGCAGATAAAGATGCTACTACATCTGGTGCTCAAACAGGTACTAAGAAAAATGCTAAGGTTGGTAAAGACGACAAAGTTCAATTGATCGCTGGTGAAAACCTCACCGTAAACCAAAATGAACGAGACTTCACATACTCCTTGAATAAGGACCTTGTGAAGATGAACTCTGCAACCTTTGAAGCCACAGGTGGTAAAACAACTGTTATTAAAGGCGATAGCATCGTTCAAACAGATGGCACAAAGGTAAATACATCTAATGCTACATCTACTACAATTACTGATGGTACGAATATAAGTACTATAACTGCTGGGAAGGCTACTATCGGGACTGTAGGCATTGATGGTATTGCAAGTAAAATTACAACTGGCGGTACCAATGCTGTCGTAGTTGATGGTGCTGACGGCACTATTAAGACTGGTACCGTAACCGTAACTGGTGGTACTACAAACGATATTACTGGCTTGTCCAACACAACAGTAACTGCTGCAGATTTTGCAACTAAAGGCCGTGCGGCTACGGAAGAACAATTGAAAGCTGCAACAGGAGCTACAACATTGAAATTTACTGGTGATGTAGCAACTAATACTGGTTCTGTAAATCTCAAGGATGATACATTTGGTATCAAAGGCGATGGTAAATACATCTCTACTAACGTAAACGGTAAAAATGTAAACCTTACAGTATCTGAAGCAGAGGTTAAAAAATCTGCTGTAGCAGCTGTAACAGTAAGTACAGATACAACGGATGCTAATAATCCATTGACTGTAACGCCGACAACTAGTGTGGATGGCACAACTAAGGATTACAAGGTAACTATCGATGGTACTAAGATTGCGAATAAGACAAACTTGTCTTATAAAGCAAATGATGGTACGGCAAACAAGTTTCCTTGGCAGATGGCTTGAACTTCAAGAATGGTACGCTAACAACTGCCTCTATCGATGATGCAGGGGTTGTTAAATACGATGTCAACACAGCGACAATTACTGCTGGTACAGACGGTACAATCACAGGTCCGACTACTGATGGCGTAGCGACAGCTCAAAACGTAGCAGATGCCATTAATGCTGCTAAGAAAGCATCTAAGACTGAAATCACTGCTAACACTGGTGAAGCGGCTAATGCAACAACAGGCAATGTAACTCTTACATCTACTACGGCTGCTGATGGTCATACTATCTATGATGTAAAACTTAATAATAAAGTAACATTAGGTTCTGGTGCTAATGCGGTAACGATTGATGGCACAGCTGGTAAAGCTACAATTGGTGCATCTGTTATCGATGGTGTGAACAACACACTTACTACAGGTGGCGCTAAAGCGGTAACCTTGAATGGTTCTACAGGTACAATTACAGGTACAACTGCTAATCTTGGTGGTGTCACTGTAGATGGTACAAATAATCATGTAACAGGGCTTGCTAATACGACTTGGAATGGTACAGCTACTACAGGTCGTGCGGCTACAGAAGACCAATTGAAAGCAGTGGCAGATGCCGCATCTAGCCAAACTTGGAATATTACGGCAGATAAAGCAGGTACAACTGGTAATCAAACAGGTACTAAGAAAAATGCTACTGTTGGCAAGGATGAGACTGTCGAATTGGTTGCAGGGGATAACATTACAATTAATCAAGATGAACGTAAGTTTACTTATTCCTTGAATAAAGATCTTGCTGGCTTAACGAGTGTATCTGTTGGTACTGGTACAACTGAAACCATTAAACTCGATGGTGCAACTGGTAAAATTACTGCTAAAAATGCCGCTATTGGTGGTGTGACTATCGATGGTGACAACAAGCATGTTACTGGCTTATCCAATACAACTTGGAATGGTACAGCTACAACTGGCCGAGCTGCGACGGAAGATCAATTGAAAGCCGTAGCTGAAACTGCTAAAACAACTACTGACGCGGTTAACTTAAAATTTGCAGGTGATACGAATACATCCCCTGGTGTAGTTAATCTGAAAGATGATACATTGGGCATTGTTGGTGATGGTAAATATGTATCTACTGATGCGAATGGCAAGAATTTGACTGTGAAAGTCTCTGAAGCAGAGGTTAAAAAATCTGCTGTCGCTGCTGTAACAGTAAGCACAGATACAACAGATGCCAATAATCCATTGACTGTAACACCGACAACTAGTGCGGATGGTACAACTAAGGATTACAAGGTAACTATCGATGGTACTAAGATTGCGAACAAGACAAACTTGTCCTATAAAGCAAACAACGGTACAGCAAAACAAGTATCCTTGGCGGATGGCTTGAATTTCAAAAATGGTACATTAACTACTGCATCTATCGATGATAATGGCGTTGTGAAATACGATGTAAATACAGCATCTATCACTGCTGGTACAGATGGTACAATTACAGGTCCAACTACAGACGGTGTAGCAACAGCTCAAAATGTAGCTGATGCTATCAATGCAGCTAAAAAGTCATCTAAAACTGAAATTACTGCTAATACAGGTGAAGCGGCTAATGCTACAACAGGTAATGTGACATTAACATCTACTACAGCTGCTGATGGTCATACTATTTATGATGTAAAACTCAACGATAAAGTAACGTTGGGCTCTGGTGCTAATGCGGTAACAATAGATGGTACAGCTGGTAAAGCTACGATTGGTTCCTCTGTTATTAATGGTGTCAATAACACATTCACTACTGGTGGTGCTAAGGCCGTAACCTTAGATGGTGCCACAGGCACAATTACAGGTACAACTGCCAATATTGGTGGTGTTACTGTTAACGGTACGGCTAATACTATTGGCGGCTTATCTAATACAACTTGGAATGGCACAGCTACTACTGGCCGAGCTGCAACAGAAGACCAATTGAAAGCTGTTGCAGATGCTGCGGGTAGCCAAACTTGGGAAATCACAGCCGATAAGAAAGCTGGCACTTCTGGTGCTCAAACGGGTACAAAAGAAAATGCTAAGGTTGGTAAGGACGATAAGGTGTCCTTAATTGCTGGTGAAAACCTAACTGTAGACCAAGCAGGTAAAAACTTTACATACTCCTTGAATAAAGATCTTGTGAAGATGAACTCTGCAACCTTTGAAGTCACAGGTGGTAAAACTACTGTTATTAAAGGCGATAGCATCGTTCAAACCGATGGCACAAAAGTGAATACATCTACAGCAGGTGGTAATACAGTTTTAGATGGTACTAAGTCCACAGAAACTACAGCTACTGGTCAAGTGATTAAAGACGGTACTAAGACAAATACATCTACTGTTGATGAAAATACATTAGTGGATGGTGCTAAATCTAATAAAACAACTGTAGATAGTAATGTTATTGATGATGGTACTGGTAATGTAAATACATTCAATGCTACATCGAATATCATTACAGATGGTACAAATACAAGTACAATCACTGCTGGTAAAGGACAAATTGGTTCCGTTGGAATCGATGGTATTGCAAGCAAGATTACGACTGGTGGTGCCAATGCAGTAGTGATTAACGGTGCTGATGGCACAATTAAGACTGGTACAGTAACAGTAACTGGTGGTACAACAAACGATATCACTGGTTTATCTAACACAACTGTAACAGCAGCCGATTTTGCAACGAAGGGACGTGCAGCTACTGAAGAACAATTAAAAGCAGTAGGGGAACAAACATGGCAAATCACAGCAGATAAAGATGCTACTACATCTGGTGCTCAAACAGGTACGAAGAAGGATGCTAAGGTAGGTAAAGATGACAAAGTTCAATTGATTGCTGGTGAAAACATGACAGTAAACCAAAATGAACGAGACTTTACATTCACCCTTAACAAAGATCTTGTGAAGATGAATTCTGCTACATTCCTTGGTACAGGCAGTAATACAACAGTCATTACTGGCAACAGTATTACACAAACTGCGGGTTCTCAAACGAATACATCTACTGCAGGTGGCAACACTGTCGCTGATGGTACTAAGTCCACAGAAACTACAGCTGCTGGTCAAGTGATTAAAGACGGTGCTAAATCCAATAAATCTACTGTAGATAGTAATGTTATCGATGATGGTAATGGTAATGTAAATACATCCAATGCTACATCGAATACCATTACAGATGGTACAAATAGAAGTACAATCACTGCTGGTAAGGCTACGATTGGTTCTTCCATTGTGGATGGTGTAAATAATACATTCACAACAGGTGGTGCAAGCCCTGTAACATTAAATGGTGCTACAGGTACAATCACAGGTAAGACTGCTAATATTGGTGGTGTTACTGTAGATGGTACAAATAACCATGTAATGGGTCTTGCGAATAAAGACTGGACACCAGGTGTAACACAAGCTGTTTCTGGTCGTGCTGCAACAGAAGATCAATTGCAAAAGGTATCTGACGCAGTTGGCGCTGGCTGGAAAGTAAACACTGGTAAGGTCACTGGATCTACAGGTGAATCTAATGGTGCTGCATCTACTAAGGTAGCAAGCGGTGAAGAAGTTCAATTCAAGCTGGTAACAACTTAATTGTTGACCAAAATGGTAAAACTGTAGCGTACTCTTGAATAAGGCGCTTAAAGATTTGGAATCTGCTACGTTCAATGGTACAGGTACTAACAAAACTGTTATTACTGGTGATTCCATTACACAAACTGCAGGCACTCAAACGAATACATCTACTGCAGGTGGTAATACAGTAGTAGATGGTACTAAATCCACAGAAACTACTGCAGCTGGTCAAGTGATTAAAGATGGTACTAAAACAAATACATCTACTGTTGATGAAAAACACATTAGTTGATGGTACTAAATTTAATAAGACTACTGTAGATAGCAATGTAATTGATGATGGTAGTGGTAATGTAAACACATCCAATGCAACATCGAATACCATTACTGATGGTACTAATACAAGTACAATCACTGCTGGTAAGGCTACGATTGGTTCCTCTGTTATTGATGGTGTAAATAACACATTCACTACTGGTGGTGCTAATGCTGTTAAGTTAGATGGTGTAGCCGGCACAATCAAAACTGGAACAGTAACAGTAACTGGTGGTACTACAAACGATATCACTGGATTGTCCAATACAACGGTAACGGCAATGGACTTTGCAACAAAAGGCCGTGCAGCTACGGAAGAACAATTAAAAGCTGTAGGCGAACAAACATGGCAAATTACTGCAGATAAGGATACTACTACATCTGGGGCCCAAACAGGTACTAAGAAAGATGCTAAGGTTGGTAAAGACGACAAAGTTCAATTGATTGCTGGCGAAAACCTTACAGTAAACCAAAACGAACGAGACTTCACATACTCCTTGAATAAAGATCTTGTGAAAATGAATTCTGTCACATTCCTTGGTACAGGTACAAATAAAACTGTTATTACTGGTGACTCCATTACACAAACTGCTGGTACGCAAACGAATACATCTACTGCAGCTGGTAATACTGTAGTCGATGGTACTAAGTCCACAGAAACTACAGCTACTGGTCAAGTGATTAAAGATGGTGCTAAAACAAATACATCTACTGTTGATGAAAACACATTAGTTGATGGTGCTAAATCTAATAAGACTACTGTAGATAGCAATGTAATTGATGATGGCAGTGGTAATGTAAACACATCCAATGCTACATCGAATATCATTACAGATGGTACAAATACAAGTACAATTACTGCTGGTAAAGCGACTATTGGTTCTTCTATTGTAGATGGTGTAAATAATACATTCACAACAGGTGGTGCAAGCCCTGTAACATTAAATGGTGCTACAGGTACAATCACAGGTAAGACTGCTAATATTGGTGGTGTTACTGTAGATGGTACAAATAACCATGTAATGGGTCTTGCGAATAAAGACTGGACACCAGGTGTAACACAAGCTGTTTCTGGTCGTGCTGCAACAGAAGATCAATTGCAAAAGGTATCTGACGCAGTTGGCGCTGGCTGGAAAGTAAACACTGGTAAGGTCACTGGATCTACAGGTGAATCTAATGGTGCTGCATCTACTAAGGTAGCAAGCGGTGAAGAAGTTCAATTCCAAGCTGGTAACAACTTAATTGTTGACCAAAATGGTAAAACTGTAGCGTACTCCTTGAATAAGGCGCTTAAAGATTTGGAATCTGCTACGTTCAATGGTACAGGTACTAACAAAACTGTTATTACTGGTGATTCCATTACACAAACTGCAGGCACTCAAACGAATACATCTACTGCAGGTGGTAATACAGTAGTAGATGGTACTAAATCCACAGAAACTACTGCAGCTGGTCAAGTGATTAAAGATGGTGCTAAAACAAATACATCTACTGTTGATGAAAACACATTAGTTGATGGTACTAAATCTAATAAGACTACTGTAGATAGCAATGTAATTGATGCTGGCAATGGTAATGTAAACACATCCAATGCTACATCTAATACAATTACAGATGGCACAAATACAAGTACAATCACTGCTGGTAAAGCACAAATTGGTATAGTTGGTATTGATGGTGTAGCAAGCAAAATCATGACTGGTGGTGCGAATGCTGTTGTGCTTAATGGTGCAGATGGTACTGTGAAAACTGGTACTGTAACCGTAACTGGTGGTACTACAAACGATATTACTGGATTGTCCAATACAACGGTAACCGCAGCAGACTTTGCAACAAAAGGCCGTGCGGCTACTGAAGAACAATTAAAAGCTGTAGGGGAACAAACATGGCAAATCACAGCAGATAAAGATACGGCTACGTCTGGTGCTCAAACAGGTACTAAGAAAGATGCTAAGGTTGGTAAAGACGATAAAGTTCAATTGATCGCTGGTGAAAACCTCACAGTGAACCAAAACGAACGAGACTTCACATACTCCTTGAATAAAGATCTTGTGAAGATGAACTCTGCCACATTCCTTGGCACTGGTACAAATAAAACTGTTATTACTGGTGATTCCATTACACAAACTGCTGGTACACAAACAAATACGTCTACAGCAGGTGGTAATACTGTAGCTGATGGTACTAAGTCCACAGAAACTACAGCAGATGGTCAAGTGATTAAAGACGGTGCTAAGTCCAATAAATCTACTGTAGATAGTAATGTTATCGATGATGGTAATGGTAATGTAAATACATCCAATGCAACATCGAATACCATTACAGACGGAACAAATACAAGTACAATCACTGCTGGTAAGGCTACGATTGGTTCCTCTGTTATTGATGGTGTAAATAACACATTCACTACTGGTGGTGCTAATGCTGTTAAGTTAGATGGTGCAGCAGGCACAATTAAGACTGGTACAGTAACAGTAACTGGTGGTACAACTAATGATATTACTGGTTTGTCTAATACAACGGTAACAGCAGTAGACTTTGCAACAAAAGGCCGTGCCGCTACTGAAGAACAATTAAAAGCAGTAGGGGAACAAACATGGCAAATCACAGCAGATAAAGATGCTGCTACATCTGGTGCTCAAACAGGTACTAAGAAAGATGCTAAAGTTGGTAAAGACGATAAAGTTCAATTGATCGCTGGTGAAAATCTCACAGTAAACCAAAACGAACGAGACTTTACATACTCCTTGAATAAAGATCTTGTGAAGATGAACTCTGCAACCTTTGAAGCTACAGGTGGTAAAACAACTGTTATAAAAGGCGATAGCATTGTTCAAACAGATGGCACAAAGGTAAATACATCTAACGCTACATCTAACACAATTACAGATGGTACAAACACAAGTACTGTTACTGCTGGTAAAGCAACGATTGGTTCCTCTATCATCGATGGCGTGAACAATACATTCACTACTGGCGGTGCTAATGCTGTTAAGTTAGATGGTGCAGCAGGTACAATCAAGACTGGTGCAGTAACCGTAACTGGTGGTATTACAAACGACATCACTGGTTTGTCTAACACAACAGTAACCGCAGCAGATTTTGCAACCAAAGGTCGTGCTGCTACGGAAGAACAATTAAAAGCCGTAGGCGAACAAACATGGCAAATCACGGCAGATAAAGATGCTACTACATCTGGTGCTCAAACTGGTACTAAGAAAGATGCTAAGGTCGGTAAAGACGACAAAGTTCAATTGATTGCTGGTGAGAACCTCACAGTGAACCAAAATGAACGAGACTTCACATACTCCTTGAATAAAGACCTTTTGAAGATGAACTCTGCTACATTCCTTGGTACAGGCACGAATATAACTGTTATTACAGGCAACACTATTACACAAACTGCTGGTACTCAAACGAATACGTCTACAGCAGGTGGCAACACAGTCGCTGATGGTACTAAGTCCACAGAAACTACGGCTACAGGTCAAGTGATTAAAGATGGTGCTAAGTCTAACAAGTCTACTGTAGATAGCAATGTAATTGATGATGGTAATGGTAATGTAAATACCTCAAATGCTACATCGAATACAATTTCAGATGGCACTAATACAAGTACTGTTACTGCTGGTAAAGCGACTATTGGTTCCTCCATCATCGATGGCGTGAACAATACATTCACTACAGGTGGTGCTAATGCCGTTAAGTTAGATGGTGCAGCAGGCACAATCAAAACTGGTACTGTAACCGTAACTGGTGCTACTACAAATGACATTACTGGCTTGTCCAACACAACAGTGACGGCAGCAGACTTTGCCACAAAAGGCCGTGCCGCTACGGAAGAACAATTAAAAGCCGTAGGGGAACAAACCTGGCAAATCACGGCAGATAAAGATGCTACTACATCTGGTGCTCAAACAGGTACTAAGAAAAATGCTAAGGTTGGTAAAGACGACAAAGTTCAATTGATCGCTGGTGAAAATCTCACCGTGAATCAAAACGAACGAGACTTCACATACTCCTTGAATAAAGATCTTGTGAAGATGAACTCTGCAACCTTTGAAGCTACAGGTGGTAAAACAACTGTTATAAAAGGCGATAGCATTGTTCAAACTGATGGTACTAAGACTAATACTGCTACAGCCGGTGGCAACACAGTAGCTGATGGTACAAAATCCACAGAAATGACTGCGTCTGGTCAAGTCATCAAAGACGGTGCTAAAACTAATAAGTCTACTGTAGACAACAATGTAATCGATGATGGCAATGGTAATGTAAATACATCTAACGCTACATCTAACACAATTACAGATGGTACAAACACAAGTACTGTTACTGCTGGTAAAGCAACAATTGGATTCTCTATCATCGATGGCGTGAACAATACATTCACTACTGGTGGCACTAATGCTGTTAAGTTAGATGGTGCAGCCGGCACAATTAAGACTGGTACAGTAACAGTAACTGGTGGCACTACAAACGATATTACTGGTTTGTCTAACACAACCGTAACCGCAGCAGACTTTGCAACGAAAGGTCGTGCGGCTACAGAAGAACAATTAAAAGCTGTAGGCGAACAAACATGGCAAATCACGGCAGATAAAGATGCTACTACATCTGGTGCTCAAACAGGTACTAAGAAGGATGCTAAGGTAGGTAAAGACAATAAAGTTCAATTGATTGCTGGTGAAAATATGACCATAAACCAAAATGAACGAGACTTTACATTCACCCTTAACAAAGATCTTGTGAAGATGAACTCTGCAACCTTTGAAGCCACAGGTGGTAAAACAACTGTTATTAAAGGCGATAGCATCGTTCAAACTGATGGTACAAACACAAGTACAATCACTGCTGGCAAAGCAACGATTGGTACAGCTGTTATCGATGGTGTGAATAACGCAATCACAACAGGTGGTACAAATTCTATTAAGCTTGATGGTGCAGCAGGCACTGTGACTGGTTTGACTAACAAAACTTGGACGCCTGGCGTAACGAAGGCTGTATCTGGTCGTGCTGCAACAGAAGACCAATTGCAAATTGTAGCCGATAAAGTTGGTGCTGGTTGGAATGTAAATTCTGGTAAGGTAACTGGTTCTACAGGCGAAGCAAATGGTTCCGCCAAAACAAATGTAGCAAGTGGTGAAGAGGTTCAACTCCAAGCGGGCAACAATCTTATTATTGATCAAAATGGTAAAACATTGGCCTACTCCTTAAATAAAAATCTTAAAGATATGGAATCAGCTACTTTCAATGCTACAGGTGGTAAAACAACGGTCATCAAAGGTGATAGCATTGTTCAAACAGATGGTGCAAATACTAATACGTCTACCGCTACAAGCAATACATTGAAATGCAGCTGGTGATGAAACTAAGGTTGATGCTAAAGGTGCAACTGTTAAGGACGCAGCTGGTAATACAACAAACGTTGTTTCTACTGGCGCTACTGTAACAAATGCAGCGGGTGATACAACTAAGGTTGAGGCTACGGGCACTACTGTGGCGGATGCTGCTGGCAACAAGGCTACTTTCACTAAGGATGGCGTAACGATTACTAAAACTGGTAAAGATACAGTCTCCTTAACTGGTAATGGCCTAGACAATGGCAATAACAAAATTGTTAATGTTGCAGATGGTGTAAATGCAAAAGATGCTGTCAATGTTAGTCAATTGAATGCTAAAACTAAAGCAGCAACGACTGAATTGACTGCAAATGGAGGTCAAAGTGCGGGCAATACGACAGGTAATATTGTATTGACTAAGACAACTGCTGCAGACGGTCATACAGTTTATGATAATAAGTTGAATGACAAGATTACATTAGGTGCTGCTAATCCAACTAAGACGATTACCGTGGATGGCACTGCTGGTACTATTACAGCTGGCAAGGACGGCAATGCGGTTGCTATTAATGGCACGAATGGCACTGTGAAAGCTGGCGATGGTAAGAATGCTGTAGCTATTGATGGCGTGAATGGTTCTGTGAAAGTAGCAGATAAGATTACACTTAATGGCAAAGACGGACAGGCAGGTATTGGTACTGTAGGTATCGATGGTAAAGATGGTATCATTACTACAGGTGGTACAAATCCTGTAGCTGTAAACGGTAAAGATGGTGTTGTTACAGGCTTAACAAATAAAGCTTGGAATCCTAACAATATTACTTCTGGACGTGCTGCTACTGAAGACCAAATAAAATCTGCTGTAGCAAATGCTGGTTGGGATGCGGCTGTTGGCTCAGAAGGTTCTGGTGTAAATAGCACACCTACTGCAACGGCTGAAAAATTAAGCCAAATGAAACAGTAACTTTTAAAGCTGGTAATAATATGATGGTAAGCCAAGTAGGCAAAACTATTAGCTATGCAGTTAATCCTGAACTTACAGACATGAAGTCTGCCACATTTAAAGATGCAGCGGGTAACACAACTGTAACGAATGGTAATGGTATGACAATTACGCCAGGAAGTGCAAATCCTAATAATCCAAATGCGGGTCCTGTATCTTTAACTAAGGATGGATTACATAATGGTAACAACCAAATTAAAGGCGTAGCACCTGGTACGGATCCAACCGATGCAGTTAATGTATCACAATTGAATGCTTCCAATGCAAATACAAGCCAAGCTATTAATCAAGTAGCAGGTGAAGTTCAACGTGTTGGTGCTCATGCAGCTGCGATGGCCGCATTGAAACCAATTCAATATGATCCATTAGAACCAACTCAAGTTATGGCAGGCGTAGGCAACTATCGTGGTGAAACTGCGGCAGCCCTTGGCCTAGCACATTACACAAATGAAAATACTATGTTCAACATAGGTGTTTCTGTTGGTGGCAACCATAATATGGTAAATGCTGGTGTAACTCATAAATTTGGTTACAGTCCAGAAAAGAAAAATATTCCTGATCGTTACAAAGCGGGCCCTATTAGCTCTGTATATGTAATGCAAGATGAAGTATCTAGCCTCAAAAAAAGGAAAAATGCAGAACAAAAAAATACGTTATTGCAGATCAAGCGGCTCGTCTTAATAGCTTAGAGGCTGAAAACGAACGTCAACGTCGTGAGTTAGCTGAAACTAAACAAGGTTTAGATGATTTACGCGCTGCCGTAGATAAGCTGTTAGCATCTAAAGGATAACACTTAAGATTGCTGATAGACGCTACTTAGTTGAGCAGACACTCGAGTCTCTTATGTTTGATATATTTATCTATAAAATATGATAAATATTTTCAAATAAAAATAGAGCTGAATTTAGAGATGAAATAAAGAAACCTCTTATATACAATACTAATACCCTATTGGGTATAGAAAAAGTGTATAAAGGGGTTTCTTTGCGTTTTTGATATACATTATTAATTAAAAAGTATGATATATGAGTGACTTTTTCATATGTTATATGATATAATACATAAGAAATATGGGGAATAGCCCCCTTTTTGGGTTTGTTATAGGGAGTTATCATGATTGAAGCTTTACAACGTTGGTTTTCAGTAGATACCATATTGCCTAGCAAGGATCGTTTGGGACCAGTAGAAACTACAAAAAATCTATATAATAAATATTTAAAGATTGCCTGGCCTGCTACACTGCAAGGGTTGATGATGCAGTTAATGACTGCTATCGATTTAGCGATGGTAGGTTCTTTAGGGGCTGCTGCACTTGCTTCGGTAGGTATTATGGGGCAGCCAGAAATGGTCATGCTCGTAATCTGTCGCGCCTTATCCATTGCGGTGACAGCTATTATTGCTCGTCGCCATGGTGAAGGTGATGTAGATGGCATGAATGCGGTGCTTAAGCAATCAATTTTGTTGAATTTTCTGATTTATGTACCATTACTTGCTATTTGTTTGTTTAATCTAGAACATATATTGCGATTTACAGGTGCTCAGGATGGCTATATTGAAACTGCTGTCTGGTATGGGCGATTCATCGTTCTTAGCCTTATCTTTCAGTCCTTTAGCCAAATTGTGGGGGGCGCTCTTATTGGCTATGGCAATACTAAGGTTATTTTTAAATCTAATGTGGTAGGAAATATCTTAAATACGATTTTGAACTTCTTCTTAATCTATGGTATTGCATTCTTCCCAGAATTTGGTGTTATGGGGGCAGGAATTTCCACCCTTATTAGTAGTGCTATTATTGCAGCGCTTTTACTACGTGCTATATCTCAACATACTAAGACAGGACTAACTTTATTGCACCCATCGAAATGGCGCTTTGAGCGAACTGTATTACATACGATATTTCACGTTGGTGGTAGTTCCCTTGGAGAACAGTTCTTTGAGCGTTTTGGTATGTACACATATACCATGATTGTTGCATCCCTAGGTGCAGTACCTTTGGCAGCACACTATGTGTGTATGAACTTGATGGATATATTCTATTATTTTGCAATGGGCCTCGGCTTTGCTGGTGCATCACATACCGGCCAAAACTTAGGACATAAACGCCCTGATTTGGCGCGTGCCTTTGGCATCATTGGTGCACGGATGGGTCTCATCGTAGGTTTCATTAGTGCCATGATTTTTATAAGTGCAGGACATTTGCTCGTTCAGTTTTATACTCGTGAAGGTGAGGTTGTTACCTTAGCAGCGTCACTAATGGGCATCATGGCAATTGCTGCATTCCCTCAAGCTTTGCAACAAGTATATGCAGGAGTATTAAAAGGGGCGGGGGATACATTCTATATCATGAAATATTCATTAGTAAGTGTCGCTGTTATTAGACCTATTATTACTTATGTACTATGCATCACATTGGGCTTAGGTCTATATGGTGCTTGGATTTCCTTGTGTTTTGATCAATCCTTGCGATTAGTTTGTGCGTATATGCGCTTCATCAGTGGTTCATGGCAACATAAAAATCGTATAGGTATATTGAGAATTTTTAAAATAATTTATGAAAGGTTTATGAAAAAAACAGCTTGCTTAGAATCCTAAGATAGTATACAATACAGATGTGGAATAAATGACACATTGGGGAATGTGTTATTTACTAAAAAAATCATCAATTTCACGTATATATGTAAGGGATATATATGAATATATAAAGGCATCGACCCTAAAGGGCGATGCCTTTTTATGCATGATAAAGTTGTTTTATACTAGTTTTTAATAAAAATATTTAAAAATTTATAATCTATATTGAATTTTATCGTAAAGTTGTGTACAATATAATTATGTATTATACCCTTGTATATGTATCGAGGGAATTTAGGAGGGAAGCTCCTGTGTATACTCCAAGCTATGCTCCAGATCCAGTTCGAACTCCTGTAGTTGAGCACCGCGTAGCACCTGTACAAAAACCAGCTGCTAAAGCTGATTACTATGTACAATCCATCTACTTTGATTCTGACCAAGACGTTCCTCGTGCAGACCAAACTCCTAACTTACAAGCTGCATTGAACGCTGCTCAACAATATCCAAACGATCAAGTTAAATTGATGGGTAATGCTGATACTGATGCAAATCCTCAATACAACCTCGGCTTGTCCGAGCGTCGTATCCAAGATGTTGCGCAATACTTGGTAAATAATGGTGTAGATGCTAATCGCTTGATTGGTATCGCTAATGGCGATGCTAAACCAGTTGCAACAAACTCTACTGCATCTGGCAAAGCTGAAAACCGTCGTGTAGATGTTTACATCCACCGTTAATTTTGAGCGTTCTCAATCTAATATAAACTAATATAAGTCCATCTTTTCGTCTCTCTTTATATTTGGGGTGCGATAAGATGGACTTTTGTGTTATACTAATTCTATTAGAAATACTACTGTACACGCGAAAGGACCTAGTGATTTTCTATCATATAGCGTTCATTTATATTGTGTACAATACTTACCATGTGTTTAGTAAAAAGTGAGTTATTAGTATGGGAAAAAAATTTAAATATTATAAGGAGCTTATCACCGCGATTATCCTGGCAGGTATCATGGTGTTAGTAGCCCTTCGCATCAGTGATATTGCTTCGGGTCATCGATGTACTGATAACAGCCTTTGTACCGCTTATCGTGGGTGCCTGCATGGCATTTGTCCTCGATATTCTAGTCGTGCGTTACGAACGGTGGCTCTGGCCTAGCATCAAAATCAGGGGTGGAGGTACAAGATTCGGCGTCCCGTTGAGTCTTATTTCTGTCCTTTCGTGACGATTAGTCTTATCGTGTACTTTCATTGCACGAATGGCGGTGCCGCAACTGGTTCACTCCATTACACTTATCGTGGCTGCTGCCCCACAGTTATACGTAGACTTTCAACAATGGATTTCAGCATCTAAGTGATACGATGCCATTGGTCTCGAATCAACTGTTGTGAAATACGCTTTGAATGGTGAAAGTATCGTTAACTACACGCGTGAGTGGGGGCACAAAAGGGTGGCACCTATGTCGTGAATACGATGGGCACAATTCTATCTTGGACTGTGAAATATTGGTCTAGGACTTATCTTTTGCCATCTATATGCTGCTAGATAAAGAGCGTCTGATTATGCAAGGCAAACGCATCTTGCGTGCCTATGCCCTCTGATACTTGGGTGAAATCGCGTTACTTATGTTAGTAAAGGTAGCAGTTCAAACATTTAGTAGTTTCTTTGTGGGACAGTTTATCGATGCCTTGATTTTAGGTATTATGGTGGGCATTACTTTGTGGTTATGTAATATCTCATATGCTACTACCATTGCATGTGTTATTGGTCTTACAGGATTGATTCCATTAATCGGGTATCTATGTTGGTGGGCTATCATGGGGTGCAGTTATTTTGCTGACCATTAGTCCCTATGGATGCATTGATCTATATTATTATTTTAGAGATATTGCATCAAATTGAAAGTAATGTTATCTATCCTAAAAATTGTTGGTAATTCTGTTGGGTTACCAGGTTTATGGGTGTTTGCAGCCGTTATTATTAGGCGGTAGCTTTGATGGGCGTTACCGGTATGATTATAGGTGTGCCTTTGGTGGCTACTTGTTATAAAACTATTGATGACCGATGTAGAAGAGCTTTTGATTAGCTTTACTAAATAAAGAAGGTTTATAGAGTCCGATTTACTATGTGGGAGGATTATAATGAATAAAAAAATTAGTATCTTTGGTTTTGACTGGTGTATTAGCGGTTGGTGTTTTTCTCTGTTGCTACACCATATGAAGTACAAGCGCGTAAGACTAAAGCCTGAAACAAGCACAGATATTACAATTAAAGCGTGCTCCAGGCCAATCTGTAGTAATGACAATGAGCGAAATTGGTACGATCTTTCCAAAAATCGTTTCCCTAATGCAGCATTGCATTCTGTAGAATTGAATTCTAACGATTTAGCTTATGCATATAAAGTGACCGGATATAGTAAATATCACGAATATAAGATGAAAATTGATATCATAACAGGTCATCAATCCGACATGTGCGAAGGTGGAAAACCCTAAACGCGTAGTTGGTGAAATCTTTAACAAAGATAAAGGTTATCGAACCATCTCAAGCTGAAGCGAGCTGCAAAAGCGCAACTCGGCGCAGATGCTGTTATGAAAGGGCTGGAAAGGTTGAAGCTCACAATGGTAAAGGTTAACTACTATGTAACTATGCATCAAAATGGTAAGAAAAACAGTAGTGACTGTTGATGGTAATACAGGTGCTTACATTTGATCAAAGTAAAGCAACAAAATTACCACCAGAACCAGATCAAGGTTTTGACAAACGTCGTACGAACCTCGTATGGGGCCATGATATCGTTATGGATAAAAAAATAAATAGAAAAGAACACATTGTTCATTATCAGTGAAATGATAAAAAGACCGATATCAATGTGTATCGGTACTTTATCGTATTTTGTTTACCAACGATTTTCGTAGTACGCTTGTGTCCACATGATGACCTCGATAAGAGATGGGATGAGGACTCATTGTTTCACCTACAGTGATAACGGATCTAGGGATCCATATCACGCATAATACCCTTTTTCACGCAATCGTTTTTGTGCGCTCAGATGCGATTTCTTCATTGATAGTTGTCAGTGGGAGTGATACCACTGTTCATAAGGTTAACATACGGTTGGAATAGGATAGATGCTTGAGGTCCGATTACGTGCATACCGAGGATATGGTTTGTATCTTTGTCGACCACGATTTTTGACAAAGCCATCATTTACATCACCAGGGATGATGCCCATAGCATAGCCCTTTTGGCAGTAGAGGAGTAGAAGTTTTTGCCTACGCCCTACATTGTAACCAGCTTTGATAGCTTCTGCTTCAGTAAGACCTACACTACCGATTTCAGGATAGGAGAAGGTAACCTTTTGGCAACATGTCGTAGCGTGCCCAGCGGAAATCTGCTTCGCTAGTTTGCATAGTAAGAGGTTATGTGCAATGATATCCGCTTCGTAGTTTGCACGATGACGGAATGCTGGTTCGCCATTTACATCGCCTAGACGCATAGATACCCTCCACAGATGTTTCAAAAAACTCGTTTAGTTTTAATCCATCCCTTTTGGCCATGTTTCGATGCCGGTATTTTTCAAGGTGTAATTCTTCGACAGCAGGGCGGATTCCAGCAGCTACAAGAATTTCTTCAACCTTAGTTTCAGTTATTTCACCTGTTGTACGATCTTTTAGTTACAACTACTTTTAAGGCCATCTTCTTGGCGAATCTCAACTGTATCTTGGTTTAAAATTACGTTGATACCACGTTCTCTATAGTTGTTAAGTAGATGTTCAGACATATCCGCATCTTCTTTAGGTACTAAGCGTACATTGTGTTGAATAATTGTTACATCTGTACCAGCAGAAGTCAAATACGTGAGCGAATTCTACGCCAATTGGACCTGCACCTGAGAACGGCAAGGGATTTGTATGGTTGTTTAGGAACTTTATCTCCAAAACAGACTTTTCACTAGAAAGGAAACCAGCCTCTTGAAGACCAGGTACATTTGGGTACATTACTGTAACCACCAGTGCCAAGGATACGATGGTAGGCGCAGTGATTTCTACGATGCCAGAACCATCGTTAAGGTGGATGTCCATAACCTTATCGGATACAAAGCTAGCGGCACCGCGGTATACGTCTACATTATCAAACGCATTGTAGTAATCATAGATACCAGCAGATTTGTCAATCATATGCCATGTACGTTTGGATACAATGTCCCAATCCATAGTGGCAGAATTCACATTGACACCGATTTTTGTCGAATTCTTTCTACCTCTTGGACAGCATTAGCAGCTGTTACCATAACCTTTGTAGGGAATACAACCTCGAGTTGAGACAGGTGCCACCAAATTTACCTTTTTCTATAATTGCTACTGTTTTAGGCCTTTTTTTTGTGCTGCATCAGCTACGATGGTTGCACCACCAGTGCCTACTACAATAATATCGTATTGTTTCATGGTGATATCCTTTCTATGTATAGTCTAGTATCAGATTTATTATCATGTAAATTATTATATCATATATTGAATAAATAATCAATATAGTCAAAATATATAGTATATGATATTAGTGAAAAGGGGCAAGGGAAACTTTTCACAAAAAGAAAAAGACGACCCTCATGGATCGTCTATTCTATATGATGGTTTAATCCCAGTTTGTCGTTATAACCACGTTTTGGCATAATCTGCAGTAGCAGTGAAGAGAATATCTGTACTGGAGTTGAGTGCTGTTTCTGTGGAGTCTTGTAACACCCCGATGATGAAACCAACGCCTACTACTTGCATAGCCACATCGTTGGAGATACCGAAGAGGGAACATGCCAACGGAATGAGAAGCAAGGAGCCGCCTGCTACACCAGAGGCACCGCAAGCGCCGATAGTAGCGATAACGGATAGAAGGATAGCTGTAGGGTACATCCACGATGATGCCCAATGTATGAGCAGCAGCCAATGTCATGACAGTAATGGTAATTGCAGCACCGCCCATGTTGATAGTCGCACCCAATGGGAATGGATACGGAGTACATATCAGGGTTGAGTTTTCAAACGTTTTAGCCAAGTCAAGGTTTGACAGGGAATGTTTGGCTGCGGAGCTACGTGTAAAGAATGCGTAGATAGCAGATTCGCGCAAACATTTGAACACCAATGGATATGGGTTTACGACGAAGGTAGATGAAGGATAAAAAGTGGATTGATTACCAAGGCCACGAAAAATCATGGAGCCTAAAGAGTAATACTAGAAGTTGGAAAGTAGCTGATAAGTGCTTCGATACCATTAGTAGCGATGGAATCAGCCACAAGACCCATGATACCAAGAGGTGCGAAAGCGGATGATCCAACCTACTACAGTCGTAATTGCTTGAGAGATTGATTCCATCACTTTCTTTTTGTATTCATAGGGTGCATGACGTAGAGCACCACCGATGATAAGAGCCCAGCCTAAAATGCCGATGTAGTTAGCGGATCATTAATGCTTTTCACAGGGTTATCAACGATATTTCTTTGAGTAAAGTGTTTTCATGACTTCCGCAATGCCTTGTGGAGGCGCTGCATCAGCTGCACTAGCTGCTAGATGTAATGTAGTTGGGAAGAACCAGCTCACAAGTACGGCAAGTGCAGCAGAAAGGAATGTACCCTAATAGATAGAGCGTAATTACGGAGCCCATACCTGTTTTTTTGTCCGGAGCGATGTTTACTAATCGCCGCGATGACTAAGGAAGAATACAAGGATTGGTGCAATACCTTTGAGGGCACCAACAAATAATACCCAGTAATAGCGATAATTCGTTTGCAATATCAGGGACATAGAGAGCCGTCAAAAATACCGATAATCATACCGATGAGTGATTTGTTGGATGAGACTGACTCTATTAATGGATTTCATAAATCGATTCATAATAGACTCCAATACTTTAATTAGACTACATAAAACAATGAAAATTCTGTCGTTTATCGAAGAGAAATAATAAATCCTTTATAGAAAAGGACATATGTCATTATACAACGAACATTGTTATAATTCAATAGATAAATACTAATTATATGATGCATTTTCTATGTGAACATTTTGTACTTTTTGTATATAGTATATATATTAGAATCGTTCTAAGTTCTAGAATGTCATCGTTGGTTATGGTATACTGTCAACATGTGATATTCTTGATTATGAAAGTGGGTACCATGAATACTAAAAGAATTTAACACGTATGAAGACAAAGAACAATTTGTGCAAGGTGTATTTTCTAATATTGCCAAACATTATGATTTGATGAATACTGTGCTCAGTTTTGGGCAAGATTATTTCTGGCGTAAGTTCGCTGTAAAAGAAATGAATATTGGACCTTATCAACATGTGCTTGACGTAGCTTGTGGTACTTGTGTATTTACAAAGGAAGCGTTGCGTCAAGAACCTACTTTGACCGTTGAAGCATTAGACTTTAATGTAGAAATGTTAGAGCAAGGGTCGTGAGCGCATGGATCAAGCGGATCTGTTAGACCAAGTGAAATTTGGTGCATGGAGATGCTATGGCTTTACCTTATGCAGATAATACCTTTGATGCAGCTATGAGCGGCTTTGCAATGCGTAATGTACCTGACATCAAGCAAGTGTTGTCAGAAATGCAACGCGTTGTAAAACCAGGCGGTAAGGTAGTGGTATTGGAATTAGCTAAACCAAGTGCATTTGGGTTTAAGCAATTATACAACTTTCTACTTCTCTATATATTACCTATTATAGGCAAATTGAGTAAGGATAATTCCTCCTATGCCTGGTTGCCTGAATCCTTGCGTCGCTATCCTCATCAAAGCGAGATTTTGGAAATCTGGAAATCTTAGGTTATGAACAAATGCTACCTATACTGAATTAACTGGTGGCATCGTGGCTGTTCATGAAGGTGTTGTACCAGAAACCACGACAAATAAATAATATGAAAAATAAAGACCGTATAACATAGTGTAGTGTTGTACGGTCTTTTCTTATGTTTGTTGTTGTGATAATTTGATTGTTTTCATTTTCATTGTTGATTACAAGAAACTATTTAGTTTGTAACTTAGTTGTAGACGATAGTTTTATTGAAGATAATATACGATATCAGCATCTTGAGATACGATTAACGATCCTTTTTCAACAGGTGTAGAAGTGCTAAGATTTGCAGCAAGCACTTTTGCACTGCGATAGTAACCTTGGTCGAAAATGTGCTTGTTTCTGTGTTGCTAATGTTTACAGTTTTTACTGGACCCAAATGTGCGACCTAGAGCAGTAGCAATTACCTCAGCCTTATGTTGACCGTTTTGGATGGCTTCTGTAGTCAAAGAATCGGATAGTTGTTGAGATGTGTCGTTTTGGAATGAAAGACTGTTTGATGTCATTTAGCTCCAGCATTGACAGCTGCGTCTACGACCTTTACCTACACCGTATTTCAGGTTGATGATTTTTAACTGTTACATGGTTGGATACTCTATATCCTGTATTAACGCGTTTACCATCTTGGTAATCACTAGTAGGATTAATAGAAATATTAGATGTATAAATATCTTTTCTTTGCAACATTTAAAGTTTGAAAGTCTGCTAATAAGGTCGCTCATGATGCGATCATTATTTGATTTTAGCAGCATTGATATTAGTGTTTCTCACTAGTGATGCCTAATGTGAGTATTGCATAGCTAGGTGCAACAGAGCGAGAAGCCTGACCTGTAACATGGATTTCAGATGTATCAAAAGATCCTTGTGGAGCTGCAAAAGCTTGCAGTGGCACATGAAGCACAAATAGCAGCTAGAGCAACTGTTTTGGTGAAATAATCGTTTTTGAGAATTTCATATATCTCTCCTTGTATATAGTATTAAAATGAACGGGGCGTAGTATACTCTTATAAGTATAGTATATAGCATACTCATCTAAGTATAACGTATATTGTACCAAAAATAGATTGTGTAAAAATCAATATATTTTTATTGAAAAAATGAGTCAAAAAAGTGAAATTTTGTGAAAAATGAGAATTAGGGGTTGCGTAGGTATGTGGTTTGTACTATAATAATCATACAGTCGTTGCAGGCGACTGTTTCTTAATGAGGAAACTACTAGATGATGCATCTAGATTCTTTGTTAATGTTTTAGGATTTTTATGTAAATCCCTCGCATAGAGGTGATTACAAAATTCTAAAAAGATTATAAAAAGTGCTTGACACTGAATGGTCAACATGTTATTATAATCTAGTCGCCAGTTGACTGAAACACTTTCAAACGAAAAGTGCTTCCGAGCTAGATAATATCTGGTCTAACTGGTACAGATCTTTGAAAACTGAACAATGATAGGTAATCAATCATATGATTGAACATATGCCAGAGTGCGGGTTTTGACATAAGTCAAAACCAACCATAATTCAAAGTTACATAAATGTAACGACAACACATAATGAGCTATTCAAATAGCTTCAAGATATCTTGGAGAGTTTGATCCTGGCTCAGGACGAACGCTGGCGGCGTGCTTAACACATGCAAGTCGAACGAAGAGCGATGGAAGCTTGCTTCTATCAATCTTAGTGGCGAACGGGTGAGTAACGCGTAATCAACCTGCCCTTCAGAGGGGGACAACAGTTGGAAACGACTGCTAATACCGCATACGATCCAATCTCGGCATCGAGACTGGATGAAAGGTGGCCTCTATTTATAAGCTATCACTGAAGGAGGGGATTGCGTCTGATTAGCTAGTTGGAGGGGTAACGGCCCACCAAGGCGATGATCAGTAGCCGGTCTGAGAGGATGAACGGCCACATTGGGACTGAGACACGGCCCAGACTCCTACGGGAGGCAGCAGTGGGGAATCTTCCGCAATGGACGAAAGTCTGACGGAGCAACGCCGCGTGAGTGATGACGGCCTTCGGGTTGTAAAGCTCTGTTAATCGGGACGAAATGGTCTCTGTGCGAATAGTGCGAGGATTTGACGGTACCGGAATAGAAAAGCCACGGCTAACTACGTGCCAGCAGCCGCGGTAATACGTAGGTGGCAAGCGTTGTCCGGAATTATTGGGCGTAAAGCGCGCGCAGGCGGATTGGTCAGTCTGTCTTAAAAGTTCGGGGCTTAACCCCGTGATGGGATGGAAACTGCCAATCTAGAGTATCGGAGAGGAAAGTGGAATTCCTAGTGTAGCGGTGAAATGCGTAGATATTAGGAAGAACACCAGTGGCGAAGGCGACTTTCTGGACGAAAACTGACGCTGAGGCGCGAAAGCCAGGGGAGCGAACGGGATTAGATACCCCGGTAGTCCTGGCCGTAAACGATGGGTACTAGGTGTAGGAGGTATCGACCCCTTCTGTGCCGGAGTTAACGCAATAAGTACCCCGCCTGGGGAGTACGACCGCAAGGTTGAAACTCAAAGGAATTGACGGGGGCCCGCACAAGCGGTGGAGTATGTGGTTTAATTCGACGCAACGCGAAGAACCTTACCAGGTCTTGACATTGATGGACAGAACTAGAGATAGTTCCTCTTCTTCGGAAGCCAGAAAACAGGTGGTGCACGGTTGTCGTCAGCTCGTGTCGTGAGATGTTGGGTTAAGTCCCGCAACGAGCGCAACCCCCTATCTTATGTTGCCAGCACTTCGGGTGGGAACTCATGAGAGACTGCCGCAGACAATGTGGAGGAAGGCGGGG
>BNJU01001295.1_pt1:0-255000 | contig 292018 bp, 335 predicted proteins | sample 8539281 | NCBI WGS metagenome assembly BNJU01 (sample SAMD00202456, study PRJDB9452) | human saliva metagenome | isolation source: human saliva | place: Japan | reverse complement strand
CACTAAACTAAAAACTCACACGAATGTGTGAGTTTTTTTATTTTGTCTAAACTATATTTTTATGGATTCTGTTATAGACCGATACTAGATCTAGAAAAGGCTGTTCTAATTTGTAGCCTCTTTGATAGCCCAAATTAGAGATACAGGCCTGTTCTAATTCGTAGGGACCCTATATAGATAGGTCATCTCAGATAGAACAGGCCTGTACTAATGTATTAGATGCCCTCGAGATAGTAGGCTGTTCTAATTTGTGGACCTCAAAAAGAGAGCTAGCTTATAGATAGTACAGGCTCACTATTTTGTATGACCTCATAACGACGCTTTAAGTCTAAAACTAGTGGCTACTACAGCTGTATTAGTTGGATACTTCTTTTAATTGTCCTGCAGCAATCGCCATGTTTTTTTAGAATAGATGGCTTGCATATAACCATAGGTATCTGGTTTTAATTCTTTTTAGTTTAGGGATTTTTTTCTTAATGTTTCGACGTAGAATTTGGCCTGTACGAGCATCAATTAGATTGATTTCGTCTTGTGTCCAATAGATGGTATCTGCATCTTGGTTGAAAATAGTAATGATTGATATATTCTGTCATGTAATACATGGCACCTTGATGGCTATATGTTTTTGGCGATGATTTCGTAGTTATTGCCTTCGCCTGCACGGACGATGACGCGATTATCTGCGTAGTATTGTTGGCCGTTCATGCGATACATATAGGAATAGCCTCTAGCGTTCTCTAGGTCACCTATATTGACTGCGTGAGGCACTACCCATTAAGGCAAGGAATGTAAGCGTTAGAATAGCTAATTTTTTCATAGTATGGTGTTTGCTCCTTATTTGGCATGAGGCTGATCTGATTCAGCGACGACGTTGACCACAACTTGTTGGTCGGATGGTATTTGACTCATGATAACCGGCATTGGTTGTTCCATGGCTTGAGCAATGCCTTTTGATTTGTCGAATGGCAACTGGTACAGGGTGTAGAAGACCCGTCTTGAAAGTTTTGTTCTAGTGTATTGATTTCGCTAACTGTTAAACCAGCTTTTGCTGCAAATGTTTCTTGTGAAAGTTGATGTTCCTCGCGGAATGCTTTTATAATGTCTCCGATATACATAATGACCTCCATAATGTAAATTACTCTATCATTATACATGAAAGCATGATGAGATAATAGATAGATTGAAATATAGTCTTTTTGTTATTAGTGTATTATAAATATTTATTTATGAAAAATGTAAAAAAAGGTTTGACGAAAGTAACATACGGTGATAATATAAACACATAGACAACATCATATTTGGGGAATAGGTGCTGAAAAGCATAATAGAGAAGCTGGTTAAAGGCCAGCACGGTCCCGCCACTGTATGGTTGAGCGAGTCTAATTAAGTCACTGGGAAACTGGGAAGGCTAGATGAGCGATTGACACCGAGTCAGGAGAACTGCCTATTCAACATTCACCATTTGACCTACGAGTGATAGGGAGGAGAAGTTTGAGACTCCCTTTTTACGTACCCGTAAAAAGGATTTTTTTGTGTAAAATGATGTTTTGTAGTACACAAATTAGAATCTCTTTCATTGTTAGAGCAGTCATGGTGAATATACCGTTTGGTATTATCAGCATGGCTTTTTGTTATGTCTGTTAATATATTTATTGGTAAATGTAGGGGCATGCATTTATTCATCATCATCCTAAAAAGAGAGATGGTCCTAGCACCTAGGTTAGGTGTTTGGACCATCTCTTTTTTTGATTCTTGGAACTTTAGAGTTGATAGATACATAGACATCTTGAAATTGTTAATTCTATATATATGATGAAGTCTCATAAAAATTACAAAAAATGATTGACGTCATATATAATAAGTGGTATTATAGTTTCAGTCGGTACGCGGGAGTGGCGGAATTGGCAGACGCACCAGACTTAGGATCTGGCGCCTTACGGCGTGGGGGTTCAAGTCCCTTCTCCCGCACCAACTATATTTGCACCTGTAGGTGCTTTTTTTTTGCCCATTTACATCTGTTCAAGGAAACAGGTGTTTTTTTGCATATTCGTAAATATGCTATAATAAATTATCAGTACTATTGTACTTGTAATAGATATGTTTAAGATATTATATAGATAATCATTATATATGGTGCAGTATGGATACTTCAATTGATACACTGCTTTCACAGAACCCATCTATGACAGATGGGCTAAAGGCGTTTCGCCAAAAGGGAAAGTCAGTTATATATGGTTTAAGTGGATCACAAAAGTCATTCCTCTTAAGCCGTGCTATTCCAGAGGAACAAGTACAATCTATTATTATCGTGGTGCACGATAAAGAACATAAAGAATTGTGGGAACGGGATTTGGCATTTTTCTGGCCTAATGTGCAGGTATTGCCATTTCCCATTACAGAACGTGTAGAATTTACTACCGTAGCTCGTAGCCTTGAAGGACAAGGGGCTCAAATGCGAGCGCTCAGTATGTTGGCCTGGAATCGTCCTGTTGTAGTCCTCGCTACAATAGAAGAGGCCACGCAATATGTAGTGAGTCCTCAATATGTTATATCTCAAAGTGTGCATCTTGAGGTTTCTCAATCTATAGAGCGAGATGAGCTGTTAGAAAAATTAGTTAAAATTGGATATGAACGCGTAGACCAGGTAGAACAACGTGGTCATTTTTCTGTGCGCGGAGATATTTTTGATATCTTCCCTGTGAATAGTGATGATCCAATACGTATGGAATTCTTTGGCGATGAAATCGATACGATGCGCCATTTTCTCCGTAGATACCCAACGGTCTATTGAAAACGGTAGATTCTTATACGGTGACGCCATTCTTTTTAACCAGCGATGATGCAGATAGTACATTGCTATCTTATGCAAAGGATGGACTTATCATTTATGATGAACCAGTGCGTATTCAAGAAGCGTTGAAGAAATTCTTAAAAGAAGATGCAACACATCGCAAGCAACATTGTGAATGGTCTGAATTGCAACGCTCTGTAGATGCTAAGATTGAGGTGGCTTTCACATTCATGCAACAGCGTTCTATAGGGCTAGCTGGATTTTATCCGATTGGCATTCAAGGCAAAAACGATGACGAGCTTTTGAGCGTCAAATTCCGTTGTTGATGGATGAAATCAAGCAGTGGCAAAAAGCTAGGGCAATCAGGTTGTGCTTGTGATTAATAATTTGCAGCGCCGTGAAGGCATAGAAAAAGGCTTTGCATGGTGATGCTATTCCGTATAAGCTTTGTGAAAGCTGGGATTTTTGAGCCTAATACGGTTCACGTTATGCAAGGCTTATTAACCGATGGCTTTGAATTACCGCATAGCCACTTTAGTCGTCGTTGTAGAAGGCAATATTTACGGGCAACAAAAAACGCAAACTTCGCAATAAGCCTAAAAAAAGGCCAAGAAATTAATTATTTCACAGATTTATCGGTCGGCGATTACGTTGTTCACAGCATGCATGGTATCGGTAAATATGTGGGCTTAAAAAAACGATTGAAACAGAAGGTATCCATCGAGACTACATTGAAATTGCTTATGCCGGAACAGATAGACTGTATTTGCCTGCTAGTAATTTTAGATCAATTGCAAAAAGTATATCGGCAATGAAGGCGATGTACCTCGCATTCATAAGATGGGTGGTAGCGATTGGCGTAAAGCGGTTACAAAGGCACAGAAAATCCATTGATGATTTAGCGGATAAGCTGGTTGAACTCTATGCGAAAACGGGAAATTACAGAAGGCTTTTGCGTTCTTGCCAGATCAACCGTGGCAACAAGAATTTGAAGATGCCTTTCCTTATGAGGAAACAGAGGACCAATTACAAGCTACGCGAGAAATTAAAGGAATCCATGGAACGACCAACACCAATGGATCGCTTGTTAGCTGGGGGATGTTGGGCTTTGGTAAAACAGAGGTCGCTATGCGTGCCATCTTTTAAAGGCTGTTGTGAGCGGTAAAGCAAGTAGCTGTATTGGTACCAACTACTGTATTAGCTCAGCAACATTACCAAACGTTTTTTTAAATCGATTTAATCCATTTGGTGTTAAAGGTAGATGTACTCAATCGATTCCGTTCTACAGCGGAGAAGAAAGAGGTGCTAAAGGGCGTCGAAAAATGGTTCTATCGATATCTTAATCGGCACGCATTCCTTTGTTAAATAAAAAAAGGTAAAATTTCAAAGATTTAGGGATTTCCTCGTCGTAGATGAAGAGCAACGCTTTTGGCGTAGCACAAAAAGGAAAAAATGGAAGGAATGGGCCAATAATATTGACGTTCTTACCTTGAGTGCGACACCTATTCCACGGACACTTCATATGTCTCTTGTAGGTGTTCGTGAAATGTCTGTTATTAGTACACCTCCAGAGGATCGACTACCAGTACAAACCTATGTAGTAGAATACGATATGAATCTCATAGCTGATGCAATTAAACGAGAACTTGCTCGAGGGGGACAGGTTTACTTTCGTGTATAATCGAGTAGCATCGATTAATCATATGGGTGAACTATTAGAACATGCGTTGCCAGATTTGCGTTATGCTATTGCACATGGGACAGATGACAGGCCGTCAAATCGAAGAAATTATGACCGATTTCTATGAAGGTCATTATGATGTATTGCTCAGTACAAGCATCATTGAAACAGGCCTTGATATACCAAATGCCAATACGATTATCATATACGATGCGGATCGTTTAGGCTTATCTCAACTCTATCAAATGCGTGGCCGTGTAGGGTCGGTTCTAGACGACGTGCCTATGCATATTTCATGTATCGACCTGATAAGATGCTTTCAGAAGCGGCAGAAAAAAACGTTTGAAAAGCCATCGAAGAATTCACAGAATTAGGGGCAGGATTTAAACTGGCTATGCGCGATTTGGAAATTCGTGGGAGCTGGTAATCTATTAGGGATCACAACAACATGGTAATATCGCATCGGTCGGCTTTTGGCATGTATGTATCCATGTTAGAGGAAGCCATTGCAAAAGCACAAAATAAAGAGGTCGTCAAAAGAGGTAGTACCAGATCCCTGCCATTGACCTTGAAATTGATGCTTTTCATAGATGATGCCTACATCAAGGATAGTGCGCGCAAGATTTCCGTATATCAACGGATGTTACAAATCAAGAATAAAGCACAGCTTGATGATTTGACGGATGAACTTATCGACCGTTTTGGTACACCAACAGATCCGGTAGATCGTTTATTGCGAGTAGCTCAAATTAAGGAACAAGCTCGTTTGTTGGGCATTAAGAGCATCGTTCGTCGCGATGGTCAGCTCATCATCCATTGGCAAGATGATTCAAAAGATGGCCGATTGGGATATGGGTGCTGTTCGCGAAGATTTATGGAAGAAAAATGAAGTTCATGGACACAAAACCAGCGTCATTATATATCAGTTTGAATGGGATTAAAGGGATCTATTTTAACGATTACAGAAGCGGTGATGAAAGGAGTTGTCAAAAGAAATCTAAGGGGGCCTATGAACCGATTTTTTTAAAAGGAGCCATGATTTTAACAATAGCTGGTGTTATCGTTAAAATTATTGGTGCTTTCAGTAAAGGTACTCGTCGCTCGTATTCTTGGAGGCGAGGGATAGGTCTCTATATGATGGCCTATCCGATATACCAGATTATAGTTAGTATTTCGGCTGCAGGATTCCTGTGGCAATCTCCATTATGATTGCTGAAAAAAATTAGCGAATCGAGATATGCGTGGGGTGCAACAAGTTTTTAATGTATCCTTACGGGTGCTTACACTAGTAGGGCATTGTATTTAGTGTGGGGACTTTATGCTAGTGCAGAATGGCTTATAAAATGGAACATTATAACGGATTCAAGGGCTTTAATACCGATTCAATTATTATCGCCGGCTATTATTGTTGTCACTATTTTTAAGCTGCTTTTAGAGGCTATTTTCCAAGGTTTTCAATATATGGTTCCTACCGGGACAAGTCAGGTGTTTTGAACAAATATTTCGCGTAGGGTCCATGGTGGGGCTTGCGTACTATTTTATCGACTCTGGATTACATCTGGCTGCAGGTGGCGCTACATTTCGCCACATTTCCCAGGGCGTATTAGCTGGGTTTAATCGTACTTGTGTATTTTTTTATAGGTCTCAACGTAGTTTGCGTCAGCAGATGTTGAGTGAACAAAAATGAAGAGGCCCCTATAGAACGTACCAGTGCTGTTATTAAACGGTTTATTTGCCCTAGCCATTCCCAGTTTCCATGGCCAATATTATGTTGCCTATGGTATCTTTAATTGATACATTTTATCGTTCCAAAACGATTTGATGGATATTGGCTACTATTTACATGAGGCGACTACACAGTTTGGATATTTGACAGGGATGGCAACGTCACTCATTGGATTACCTATTATTTTAACGACGGCTCTCGCAGCGAGCCTTGTACCAGCTGTATCCGAAGCGCATGCAACGGTGAAATAATGACGTATAATCGAGCGTGCTAGCACAGCCATGAAAGATTGCCAATTTATTTGCTATACCGGCTTGTATAGGCTTATGCGTATTGGCAACGCCTATTTCTCAGTTGATATATGCAACGCCCAAATGCAGGGCCTGTTATTGCCGTGATTAGTCTTAGTATTATCTTTTTTTAGGATGGCAACAGATTACGGCTGGTATATTACAAGGATTTAGGGCGCACCATTATTCCTATGCTGTCTATTTTTGTAGGGCTTATGGTGAAAGCTATCTTTAGACTATCAATTGACCGGGTACAGTGAACTCGGTATTAATGGTGCTGCATGGGCTACGAATTTAAACTTTCGCCATCGCTGCCTTAATTAATCTAGTATTTGTAAAAACGTCATGTAGGTAGCGTGATTATTCAATGTATGAACCTATTGAAAAATCATCATTTCCGCTATGGCTATGGGTGGGTGCTACACAAGTTAGCTTTATGTTCCTTGTCGATATGGTTGGTAATGGTGCATGCTGTAGCTATATCCATCCTTATTGCCTTTCATTGTATATATACTATCTCTTTGGATTACTAAAGGCTATCGTAATGGATGATATGTATCATATGCCTGTTATCGGTAAAACGATTGCGTAAACGCCAAGCAGAGGAGAATCAGAATCTATGAAGACCAATATTGATATACAACCTCTTGTAGAGGTGGTACAAAAATTACTGCTCCCTAATGGATGCCCTTGGGATAAGGTGCAAACTCATGAATCATTGCGCCGTTATTTTATTGAAGAAACCTACGAAGTAGTGGATGCCATTGATAATAAAGATATGGATAATCTGCGAGAAGAGCTAGGGTGATGTATTATTACAAATCGTGTTTTCATAGTAGTCTTGCTGAAAGAAATCAGGGTGCTTTTTACATTACAAGATGTAATAAATGATGTAACTGAGAAGATGATTCATCGTCATCCTAATGTATTTCCTGAAGAAAATCCTGATAATAAAGGAAAAAAACATACACTTGGGATGAATTAAAAAGCACAAGAAAAAGGGAAATATACGAAAAAGTGTATTAGATGGAGTATCCAAGGGGTTTACCTGCATTGGTAGCTGCTCAAAAAGCTACAAGATAAGGCCGGAAAGGTAGGTTTTGACTGGGATGAACTGGAGCCAATTTGGGCAAAAGTAAGTGAAGAAATCGGTGAATTTAAGGAGGCTGTGGCCTTAAAAAGATAGAGAAAAATATGGAAAAAAAGAGGCTGGAGATGTGCTTTTTTTCCTTGATTAATCTCTTTAGATGGTATAAAATAAGCGGTGAAAATGCACTGAATCGCACAAACACTAAGTTCCGACAGCGTTTTTCACATGTAGAAGCTTGTGTTAACCAAAGCGATCGCTCATGGGAAGACTTTTCATTAGCTGAGCTGGATGCTTTTTGGGAGGAGGCTAAAGTGCAGGAAAAGTAACCTAGAGGTATGTTAGTAATCTCGGGTATTGTATTTTTAAGGAGGTTCTGTCATGAACAAAACAGAATTAATCGCAAGTGTTGCACAAAAAAACTGAATTGACTAAAAAAAGACGCTGAAAAAAAGCGGTTAAAAGCTGTATTCGACACAGTTGCTGAAGAATTAGCTGCTGGTGGTAAAGTTCAAGTTATCGGCTTCGGTACTTTCGAAGTTCGTGAACGCGCTGCTCGTGAAGGCCGCAACCCACAAAACGGTAAAACTATCACTATCAAAGCTTCCAAATCTCCTGCATTCAAAGCTGGTAAAGGTTTGAAAGAACAAGTTAACGCAGCTCCTGCAAAAAAACGCAAAAAAATAATCAAAATTTGAATAAGATGTAAAAAGAGACCCGATAGGGTCTCTTTTTTTTCATCTATGTTATTTTTGCTTGTTTATGTGGTATAATCACATGGAAAGGATAGATTATGACTACAGAACAATCACGGAAGGTCCTCATTGTATCTGCCTCTATTGGGACAGGGTCATATGCAGGCCGCAAGGGCGATAGAAGAATATTGAAATTAAAAAGAACCACAGGCAGAGATTAGCCATGTGGATTTTCTTGATACGGAAACTATGTCAGTAGAACATCTTATCAAGGGCACTTATATTAAGATGATTGACGTATTTCCCTATGTTATACGATATGATTTATCGTGTATCAAAAGGGGAGAAAGAAAAGGACTATTTTACAAACCGCTTTTGTCCTATATTCTGAAAGAGTCGTATGTTGAAGCTCATTCAACAAGAAGAAGCCTGATGTGATTGTATTCACGCATCCATTTCCTTGTGGGGCTGCCAGTATTTTGAAACGCCAAGGTCTTATTGATGTTCCATTAGTGGCCATCCTAACAGACTTCAGTAGTCATCAATTTCTGGATTTATCCCTCAAGTGGATACCTATTTTGTCGCTACAGAGGACATGGTAGGAGAAATGACGTCCGTCGGTATTGAGCAGAGATAAAATCCATGTATCCGGTATTCCGGTGCGAGATCATTCTTTAAGGATGCCATCGATCATTATGAAATGAAATCACCTGTTAAGGTTCTCGTCATGGGTGGAGGATCTAGGCTTTAGGTTCATTAGAGATTGCATTGCAACATTTAGATGCGGTCAATGGTATAGATGAGATTACTGTCGTAGCAGGGACAGAAATACATCGCTCTATGAGTCGTCTAGTAAATCTTAGTGTACGGATGAAAACGAAAAACCACTGTATATGGGTTATACATCTAATATTTCTGAGTTAATGCACTCAGCGACTATGCTCGTTACAAAGCCTGGGTGCATTGACCTGTATGGAGGCTGTTACGATTGGACTGCCTATGGTATTTCTTTTAATGCTATTCCCAGGTCAAGAAGAGGCTAATGCGGAGTTATTAGAAGAGCGAGGTTGTGCGCGTTGGGCTAGAGATATACATAATCTAGAGGACGTAGTGGCTGCATTGTTGATTAATCCGCCACGTTTACAACAAATGTCTGAACAAGCACGTGCTTGGCATGTAGATGGTGCTGCTAATATCGTAAACGAACTCATTCATATTCTAGATACAAAAAATCAGATGCACTTTCACCTACGTGCGAGTTAGAAACTTTATAAATATAAAAGGTCATCTACAAAACCTAATTTACCTACCATATGTATGGACTAGGTAACCATTAGCTTGGGGATGACCTTTTATTATTCAAAAATGCTGAAATTTATTGGTAGTTTTCAATGTTTTTCTGTACGGATCATTTGTAAATGCGTCTAAGAAAATCTTCTGTTGAAGCTATGTTTCCTCTAGTAGTGCTTGCAGTTGATGAGAATCATCAAGGCTTACACTCCATTGGAATGAATCGGTATCGTCATATACATTGAATACGATTGGGAGTATCGAGTGTATCTGGCATATGACCATCGTCGTCGGATACAGTTGCATAGGTACCATCATCTAATAGTTCAACAAAAGAGTGTATCATAACCATCAAAGTCGATAATTTCAAAAGTCTAGAGCATCATAAAAAGTCTAATACTGCATCTGTTGCCATGAGAACCTCCTAATAGTATGTACTTATCATCATGTTGATTATCTGTCTAGTTATCTATCTGTATTCTACTGATGCGGTGTATGACTGTCAATGAAAATCTGTAGTATAATAAATAACATAATGATAATCAGAGGAGTACGGGTAATGAACGTAATTAGTTTACAGAATATAGAGAAATCGTATGGAACACGATTGTTATTTACCGATGTGTCCATAACATTTACAAATCAAAAAAAGCGATCTGGGACTTGTAGGGGATTAATGGAACGGGCAAGTCAACCTTTTTTTAAAAGATTTTTAACAGGGGCAGATGGAGTGCGATAAGGGGTACTATTGAGCGGAATGGCAAAGCTACCATCCATTATTTAGCACAAATCGCCCAAAGCTTTTGATGAAGGGAATACCTTATTAGAAGCGATTTCTGGATGGTGATCATCCACGATTACAAATGGTAAAAGCGATTTGACAAAGGCTAGTCGTGACTATCACTATATACAAGAGCAGGGCGTATCTGATGAACGTATTGAGCGTCATTATATGCAATGCTTTAGAAGAAATGGATACACAAGATGGTTGGCAAGTAGAGCAAGAGGCTCGCATCATTCTTGAGTAAATTGGGCTTTCACGATGTCAAATATGTCTGTTAGCCTATTATCGGGTGGTCAAAAAGCGTCGATTGGCGTTAGGACAAGCTTTGTTATACCCTTGTGACTTGCTTTTATTAGATGAACCGACAAACCATTTAGATGAAGATAGCATTGAATGGCTTGAAACGTACTTGAGTAATCGACAAGGTGGTTTATTGATTAGTACTCATGATCGCTATTTTCTAGACTCTGTATGTAATGGTATTTTAGAATTATCCAATCGTCATATGTATGAATACGAAGGAAATTACGAAAAAAATTTATTGAGTTGAAAGCCGATCGTGAGGCTCGTCAGGCCGCTACAGAGGAAAAACGTCGTCAATTTTTAAAGCGTGAAATTGAATGGGTTCGCCGTGGTGCGCTTGCTCGTACTACAAAGCAAAAGGCCCGTTTACAACGGTATGAAACACTTAAAAAAATATGGAAAAAGACTAGACGTCCTGATCAAATGGATCCTATTGCCTTAAAAGACTCGATTGGGAAAAACTATTTTTTTGACATTGAGCATTTATCCTTTTGATTTTGATGGGACGCCCTATGGTTGATGATTTTACATATCATGTGGTGCGTCATGACCGCATTGGTATCGTAGGTCCCAATGGGAGTTGGTAAATCCACATTTCATGAATATCATCGATGGCACCTATGAGCCAGTATCGACGGGAACTATTGGGCAAAGGAGAGACTGTTCGCATTGCTCATTTTAAACAGGAATTGCCTGAATTTGATGAGAAATATGCGTGTCCTCGACTATATCAAAAGAAGACCATTCCTATATGTCGCTTGGTGATGGTACAACGTTGAGTGCAGGTCAAATTTCTGGAACGCTTTTTATTCACCCCAGAATTACATGGCGTGCCTATTCGCAAACTATCTGGTGGTGAGCGTCGTAGATTGTACCTTTTAAAATTGCTTATGAGTGCGCCTAATGTACTTCTCTTGGATGAACCGACCAATGATTTGGATATCCCTACATTAGAGGTATTGGAAGATTTTCTTGATTCTTTCAGTGGCGTTATCATCACCGTTTGCCATGATCGATATTTTCCTGATCGCGTGGTAGATAAATTATTTGTATTTACAGGCAATGGGTCATATCGATATCGTGCATGGATCCTATTCGGATTATAAGGATGAACATGGTGAAAGCACTAATTCACCATTCTATGTACCTGAACAACAGCAGTGCTACTGTAACGAATAGAACTGAGGCATCAAATCTGAGTCATGGATACAATTGAGTGTATCACTCAGATACTGAAATACAAAGTCAAATACAGAGGTAAAGGGTCTGCTGATAAAGCACACCTGATGTGCCCTCAAAAAAAGGTCTCAAAAAGGCTGAAGAGGCAGAATATGCATCGATTATGGAGGAACTACCAAAACTAGAACATCTTGTTAAAAGGGCTTTGGATGTCATGATTAGCCAAGCTGGTACGGATTATGAAAAAAATGCAAACACTCATGGCTGAACGAGAAGAGCACAATCTCAAATCGATACATTGACTGAACGATGGATGGAATTAGAAGAACGTCTATAAATCTTTATTTTATGCGATTTTTCTAATACCTGATATGCATAGGAATTACTTTCAGAATCATTGATAAAAAAATCACGATTTTGTAGTATAATTTCATCGATTAACGATAACAACGTTACCTAAGTAGGAGGAACTATGAGTAAGTACGAATTTTTAGATCGCCGTGTACCGATTGAAGACGGCAACATTGCGTTAGTACAGGATTTATCCAAATGTAAAAACTGCTCCTTATGTCGTAAAGCTTGTGCCGTAGATATGGGTGTATTTGATTATTATGACTTAACAACTAATGGGGATCATCCAATTTGTATTCATTGCGGTCAATGTGCATCTATTTGTCCATTCGATTCCATCAATGAACGCTCTGAAATTGATGAAGTAAAAGCAGCTATTGCTGATCCTAATAAAATCGTTGTATTTCCAAACTGCACCAGCTGTACGTGTTGGCTTTAGGTGAAGAGTTCGGTCTTGATGCAGGTACATTCGTAGAAGGTAAAATGGTAGCTGCTCTTCGTAAATTGGGTGGCGACTATATCCTCGATACAAACTTTGGTGCGGACATGACTATCATGGAGGAAGCATCTGAATTGTTGGAACGCGTTATCAATAGTGATGCGGTATTGCCTCAGTTCACATCTTGCTGTCCTGCTTGGGTTAAGTTTGCTGAAACATTCTATCCAGAATTCTTGCCAAACTTGTCTACTGCTAAGAGTCCAATTGCAATGCAAGCGCCTACACAAAAAACATATTTTGCTGAAAAAATGGGCCTTGATGCAAAACAAATTGTTGCTGTTGCAGTAACACCTTGTACAGCTAAGAAATTCGAAATTCGTCGTGACGAAATGAATTCCTCTGCTGAATACTGGGATGTACCAGAAATGCGCGATACAGACTACTGTATTACTACACGTGAACTTGCAAAATGGTTACGTGCAGAAGAAATCAACTTTGATGAATTAGAAGATTCCGCATTCGATCCATTGATGGGTGAAGCTTCTGGTGGTGGTATCATCTTCGGTAACACTGGTGGTGTTATGGAAGCGGCTATGCGTGCGGCTTACAAATTAGCAACTGGTGAAGATGCACCTCAAACATTGATCCCATTCGAAGCCATTCGCGGTATGGATGGTGCTCGTGAAGCAGATGTAGTGATTGGGTGATAAAACATTACATGTAGCGGCTGTTCATGGTACAGGTAACTTGCGTAAGTTTATTGAACGCATGCGTGCAGAAAATATCCATTATGATTTCATTGAAGTAATGGCTTGCCGTGGCGGCTGTATCGGTGGTGGTGGTCAACCACGCGTTAAATTACCGATGGCTGATAAAGCTCGCGAAGCTCGTATTGCGTCCTTGTATACTCGCGATGCAGAGGTACAAGTGAAAGCAGCTTGTGATAATCCAGATATCCAAAAATTATATGCTGAGTTCTTTGATGGCAAACCTATGAGCCACAAAGCACATCATATGTTGCATACAACATTTGTAAATCGCTCTGAAGACTTTAGGTCCCTAATGGTGCATGTACACCTGCTACATGTCCCAACATCTGTACCTAATTTGAAAAAAAGCAGCAGAAGCTGCAAAAGCGGCTGCAGAAGCAAATAATTAAATTAAATAAATAAATTTGAATAAAAAAATCTTGAAAATTTCGCATAAAAATAGCATATACTAATAACTGTAAGACAATAGATAATGGTCTGTTGAGAGAGGTATATATTAAATGACATGGGGCGGACAGAGAGATGGTTCTGGTCGTAGACCTCGTATGTATAAACGTGAATGTCGCTCGTTCCGTTTGACAGATGAGGAATATCAAATCCTGAAACCATTAGTAGAGGCTATTAGAATGCGTACAGATGCATCTAAATAAGCAACAGCATCTAGTGGACTTAGAATAACTAAATATTGACATGGCATATATGTATATTTAAGAACATTCTTTTGTACTCATCTAATAATAGCAAATCTTCAATTTAATATATGCTATGTGAATAAGTGAAAGTTAGACCCTTTTGGGGTCTAACTTTTTTTGTAAATAAAATACATTGAGGGTATAGGCATTTTTAACGTATACCCTCGTTATAATATGAGTATACAAGTGTAGTATAGGAGGTGTTAGCTTGTTACAAGATTTATTATCCGAGGATAATGTGTCGTTTCATTATCCTGCTGAGACATGGGAAGATGTGATTCGTCACGGTGGTCAGCTCATGGTCGATGCTGGTTTTACAGAACCTACATATACAGAGGCTATGATTGATGTAGTTCGTGACATGGGGCCGTACATCGTATTGGCACCAGGGTCTTGCTATGCCTCATGCGCGTCCAGAGATGGGGGCTAAACAGGTCAGGTACGGCTCTGGTAACGTTAGAAAAAAAGCCTATCGATTTTTGGTAGCCCAGAAAATGATCCTGTATCAGTAGCGGTATTTTTTTATGTGCACCGAATAAGGAAGAACATATTCAATTGCTTTACAGATATTGCAACGCTCTTTGAAGATGAAGAATTTCTTGATGCAGCTGCTAAATTTTTGAAAGTATTGAAGATGTACAAGATTTTTATCGGAACATCTTTAGATGAAGCGTAATTTTGGAGGTAGACTATGATTTCCATCTTTAACTGTATGTGGTAATGGCATCGGGTTCTAGTTTGATGTTAAAAAAATGAAAATTGAAGAAATCTGTGCTGAAAAATAATATTGAAGCGCAAGTAGAATCAATCGATTTTAATGCGGCTCAAGGTCGTAAGGCTGATTTAATTGTTACTGTAAAAGGAATTAGCAGAACAATTTGAAGACAAAGGATGTAGCTATTGTACGTAGTTATATTAATAAAAAAAGAAAAATTAAAGAAGATATTTTGGAACGATTACAACAAATCGCTAAGTAATTCATAGAGGGAGATAATTCTATGGAAATGATATTAGAATTCTTACGAGATGTATTGAGTCAACCAGCATTGTTGATTGGTATTATGTCCTGCGTTGGTTTAATCGCTTTGAAACGACCATTTCATAAGGTGATGACTGGTACATTAAAAACCGATTCTCGGTTATTTAATGCTTGCTGCTGGTGCAGGTGTTATCGTTAGCAATCTTGATCCACTTGGGAAAAGATGATTGAACACGGATTTCCATATTACCGGTGTAGTACCAAATAACGAAGCTATCGTGGCGGTAGCACAAAAAGGTGCTTGGTGTTGAAACGATGTCTATCCTCGTTGTAGGCTTATTGATGAACTTATTAATTGCTCGTTTCACCAAATTTAAAGTATGTATTCCTTACAGGTCACCACAGCTTTATTTATGGCCTGCTTTAATGTCTGCCGTACTTGGTACTGCAGGTTTATCTGGTATTGAATTGATTCTTGTTGGTGGCTTTCTTAATGGGCGCTTGGTCCGCTATTTCTCCAGCTATCGGTCAAAGCTATACATCTAAAGTTACCGATGGTGATGAAATTGCATTGAGCCACTTTTGGTAGCTTTAGGTTATTATTTATCTGCATGGGTTGCAAAATATGTAGGTAAGGCAGAAGAAAGCACAGAAGATATTGAGATTCCTGAAAAAAATGGGGCTTCTTGCGTGACTCTACGTTATCTACTGCATTGACCATGATTGTATTCTATTTGATCGCAGCTATTGCAGCGGGTTCTGAATTCGTAGCAACCTTATCTGGTTCTATGAGTCCCATACCTATTTGCAGTTATGAGCGCTATGAACTTTGCTGTTGGGTGTAGCTATCGTATATTCTGGTGTTCGTATGATCTTGGGGGACTTTGATTCCAGCATTCCAAGGTATTGCTACAAAAATCATTCCTAATGCAATTCCAGCAGTAGACTGTGCCGTATTCTTTACCTATGCGCCAACAGCCGTTGTATTAGGCTTTATTAGCTCCTTTATCGGTGGTATCATCGGTATGCTTATTCTAGGTGCTGTAGGGTGGCGTACTCATCATTCCTGGCCTTGTACCTCACTTTCTTCTGCGGTGCAACAGCAGGTATCTATGGTAATGCTACTGGCGGTCGTCGCGGTGCTGCTGTAGGTGCATTCCTCAATGGTTTGGCTATCACATTCTTGCCAGCACTAGCATTGCCAGTTCTTGGTCAATTAGGTTTCCAAAACACAACATTTCGGTGATGCGGACTTTGCTGTAATGGGCCTTGTACTAGGTAATGCCTTTGAATGGATTGGCATGGCTGGTATTTATGGTGTCGTTGTTATTGCAGCCCTTGTTCTTATTATTCCTAACTTTCATTAAAAACAAAAGGGAAAGTTATTAATTACGTAGAAGAGGAGTAATGAAAAACAACTGAGCAACATAGTAATGTAGTAATTCGATATATATTCTTGACCATTGGCGCTATAAGTTTTTTTGCCTTGGTACAGCAGGTATCGTATTACCAATATTGCCAACAGTTCCCTTTTTATATGCTTACATTTATTTTGTTTAGCTCGTGGATCTGAACGCTTTTCATAGAATGTTTTTGGAGTCCCAATTATATCAAAAAGACTGTTGGTGCGTATGAACGTGATAAAGCATTGACGTTGCGGGCAAAGTTGTCCATTTTAGCTTCTGTAACTACAATTATGCTAATAGGTGCCTATTTTTTTCTAGAAATATTCCTATAGCCCTTATCATCATGGCAGTCGTATGGATTGCTCATGTTATAGCATTATTATTTGTAGTTAAAACAAAAAAATAGATAATCATATAGAAATCCCTCCTATTAGAGAACTACTTTTAATGGGAGGACTTTTTACTAGATAGAGATAATCCATATATATAGAGTAAAATGAATATATGATATGTATTTTAATAAAGATTACATGAATTATTACAAAAATGAATTTGACAATTAATCTCAAAATGACTTACTATATAATGTATTGTTTATAATATTTATATATATGGTGATACTATGAATCCACATGCTCATATGAAATCTACAGTCAGGGGTATGTCATGGCTGAGACATACCGTATTTGATGGTATTGATTTGACTATTCCTTGATGTAAAGCGTGAAACGATTCAATTTTTTTCGCCAAATCTCATACAAAGACCTTTGCAATTAATCATTGTGAAGAGGGACGCATTGAATGCAAAGTTCTGCATCTGGAGAATACTTTGTATATGGGGACCAGGAGATATGTCGTTAGGGATGGCATATCAGGGTCCGATTATCAACATGAAAAATTACTTTTCCTACAAAATCGTTTAAAGGGAATTGTGTCTATTAGTAGATGTAGAACGAGCACAGCATGTATTAGATACCCTTGTAGCAGATACACAGATTGATTTGGCTGCCATAGCCAATCGATTTTTGTGAAAATACAGACTTTTGGTATGATGATGGAGGAAACAGAGTCGGTTCGCCAAATTTTTTTCCAGTTTATATAATGTGCCAGATCCCAAATTAGGTCTCATTATTTTAAACTGAAAGATTGTAGAAATATTTCTTTATTATTGTCTGTAATCTCTACAGAGTCCCATGAAAAAGCGAGGTAGTTACCGAAAAGCAACAGGTAGATATTGTAAAAGCAGTAGGTAAATATTTGTCTAAGAATTTTGTCAAAACGTATAACCATTGATGATCTATCCCAGTGATTTTGATGTTCCTGCATCAACCTTAAAGCGTTGCTTTAAAGGGCGTATATGGTGTGACGATTCATCAATTTCATCAAAAGAATGTCGTCTTAATGAGGCAAAACGTTTACTTCAAGAAACGGATGAATCCATCTTACAAATTGCCAATGCTGTAGGTTATGAAAATGGTAGTAAATTTACAAGTACCTTTTAAAGGACTTTGTCGGTATGACACCGAGTGACTTACCGTAGAGTATAATTACATATTGTTTAACTATATCTAACAAAAAGTATCAAAAAAATCGTATAATTTTTGGTCTTTTTCGAGTAGATATGCATAATACACTTTTGCTAACATATTAAAATGTAAATGATTTTTCAATGTCATTATATTGTTAGTAAAGTGTATTTTATTTTATAAAAATAAAGAGATATATGGTTGTGTAATTAAACTATAGTTGAGAAAGAAAGAGTATTTTAGGAGGCAACAGTGAACCGATGGGAACGCACGAAACGCTATTTAGTCCTATCTAGTGCGGTTGCACTATGGCTAAATGCACCTCTCATGGTTATGGCAGATAATGCATCTGTCACGACTGATGTGGTACATGTACGAGGTACATGGGCAGAGGAAGAAGCGAAATTAAATCCACAGCAAGTGCAAATCATTACTAAGAAAGAAATTGAGAAGAAGCAGGCGAAGTCAGTCGAAGATATTATTTTTACCCAAACGGGTGTATCCAGAACCGTTGATGCCATGGGGCGTGTCGGTGTATCCATTCGCGGTGCAGAAGCACGTCATACACTGATTCTTGTAGATGGACAACCAGTATTGGGGGATTTTGATAAATATTCAGGTGCTGCTGATGAGGTGCAACGATTAGGTGCGGAAAACGTTGAGCGTATCGAGGTTATTCAAGGTGCTGCCAGTGCTAAGTATGGTTCCGATGCCATTGGTGGTGTTGTTAATATCATCACTAAAAAAGCGCTTAAAAAACCAACATTGCAATTGAACGCAGAAGGTATGCGTCGTAAAAGTGATGGAGATGTATTCCCATTCCAAAATTTTTACATTCGTGCCGATTCTGGTCAGATGGGGAAATTAAAGGTTGGCCTATCTGGTAGTAAACGTGATTTAATGCCGGTTCTAGCATCTGTTAAACGTCGCGCATCTGGCATGGCCTTTGATTACTCAAAACATAACTTTAAGCCGAATGTGCTTCGCTACTACGGGGATGCTTCGGATATTGGTCTCGTAGCAACATATGAAGCTAACAAGAATAATAAAATTGAGATGCGTCTCAACCGATATACAGAGGATCTTGTGCGAGATATTAAACACTCTGATTCCGATTTAGAACCACAACAACACTTTAAACGTACAGCTGGTCGTAATACTATCAATTTAGCGTGGAATTCAAAAGCTGGTAAAAGTGATTGGACGGTAGAGACAAACTATTCTCGTATTAAAGAGGATGATGTGGCTCTAATCAATTACACAGGGCGTTCCTCTTATGAAGGCTCCAACGAACTTCGTTATATCGATAATATCGACCATAAACAACTAGATGTTCGTCTTAATGCGAATACTCAACTTAATAACAAGCATCGCCTTAGCTATGGTGTCAGCTATGCTCGTGAAGAAGGCTCTGGTAGCCGATTAAAGAGCTCTCCTAATACAAGTACAATGTACATTGACCCTTGGGAATATGATAAGAGTCTCCTCGTAGATAAATTAGACCGTCTTGTAAGACGTAAAGGTGATAACAGCGTTAAGGTATATTCCCATATTCATGATTATAAGTTCATTAAATCCAGTAGCGGCATGCCACAATGGGATATGGACTATGAATATTATGGTGCTGAAACAGATGCTCAAAAACCGGGTATCACCTATGATGATTACGTAAATTATGGATTATCTGAAGGTGCTATCAGTTCTTGGTCCAGTACATCACCTAATAATCAGCCAATATCAGATGAATTTAGATCACGTTATAATGCATTAAAATCTCGACTAGAGGCTGAAAATCCATCAATGGCAGCTACGCGTTCTAATATCGTAGGCGATTACTTTAAATATGGTGAGTCCAGTGATCCAGAAATGCGTAAAAAAGCGCCTAAGTTGAATGGCAAAGCCTTCTTAGAAGAGTATCGTAATCGGGACCAACGATTGACTACAGGTCAAGGCACGATTCGCAAGATGAATGCTTATATTTCTGACACTTGGCAGGTGAATAAAAATTTAACCTTTGTACCAATTATTCGCCTTGATAATAGCAGCTTGTTTGGTTCAAATTTATCGGCATCCATGGGGATGACCTACAATGTGAATGGTAATCCTCAACGCCGATTTAAAGCTAATATTGGCACTGGTTATACAGAACCAGGTATGGGCGAATTGTGGTATAACTGGGAAATGTATGCATCTAATCCAGTAGGTATTGGTGTAGCTAAACTCGGTTGGTATTGGGCTGGTAATCCCAATTTGAAGCCTGAAAAATCTCTGAACTTTGATATGAGTTTAGAAGGTGAAAATAAAAACACCTATGCCCGTGTTGGCGTATTCCACAACCGTATTAAGAACTACATGTCTGTATACTTTACGGGAGAATTCCAAGATTTTGCACCATATTTGAAGGGGGATGCAAAATACCAACGTGCCCCAGATATGATTTACAGCTTTAAAAACATCGGTATGGCTGAAATCACAGGCCTTCAAGCGGAAGTGCAACAAAAATTTGGTAAATATTGGTCCGGTAAATTAGGATACACTTATTTACATGCCATCAATAAGAGTGATCCTTCAATGCCAAAGCAATTGCTCGATAAACCTGTGCATAAAATTGATATTGGCGTATCCTATGATAATCCAAAAACAGGTTGGAATGGCTCCATTTGGGGTGATTACTACATTGATATGCTCGATAGTAATACATTAAATAATGGTGGTAACTACTGGCCAGATATTTTATCCGGTGATGCTGGGGTATATAAAAAGCAAGTTTACCAAAAGAAAACATTTGGTATTTGGAACCTAATGGTTCAAAAACGATTCAATAAGAACGCCATGATGTATTTTGGTATTAATAATATCTTTAATCATCGTGATGATGACCGTGCTACACAAGAACGTGTATATCGCATTGGTGTAAACCTCAAGTTTGGCGGTGGTGACTCCAAGACTACGCCAATCGGTAAAGATGTTAATAAATCAGCTAATGCAGCTGGTGATGTAGTAAATGGCGTATCTACTAATGGTACAGAGTCTACAGTACAAAACCTATCCGAAGTTGTTAAATTAACTGATTTTATCCGTTCTGATTTTGATACAACTAAAGAACGCGGCGTTACCTTTGTTGGTGACTATCGTGCTCGCTGGATGTCTCACGACGGCACCAATCGTCCACAATCTCCATTCCGTTCTAATTCAGCCATCGGTTCTGCGAAAGCGAATATGTATGATGCGAGTCGACATAGCTTTGAACAACGCATTCGTCTTGGATTTGATGCACGTCTTAATCCGTTTACAAACCTATCGGTTATCGGTAGCATGTCCGGCATGAGTGGCGTAGATACAAGCTGGACTCAATCAGATTCCAAAGGCTTTAACCACCAACGTCTCGATACTGTTGATTTGACAAGACGCGTTAAGAAATGGGATGTTTCCGTAGGTCGTTTAACTGAACCTATGGGAGCAAGTGGCTATTGGTTTGGTCAGTCTTATGATGGGGTTCGCGGCGTATGGACCGGTAACGATACACAAGTTCGCGTTGGTGTAGGTAACTTTAAACATAGCACGGGTATTAGTGATTCTGCGTATACCCATGTGGTACATGAAGTGATTACTAGACCTCCAACAGCAGCAGAGTTGATTGGTATTAATCGTGATGATTATCCATATGATATCGCTAGTGCTACTAAATCTGGTTCTGATGGTGAGAAAAAGACCGCAGAAGATGCACCAGCACCAGATAGCCCAACAGGTATTTATGAATCTACTTATAAAGGTAAGGTAGATACGATTTACTTCTATCAACAGCTAAAAGGATTACAAGATGAATATGATGCGTATAAAGCTACGTTGAATCTAAGTTGGAGTAACCCAAATAAGGATCAAGAAATTGAAAAAGCTAATGCTAAATTAGCAGAGACTCAACAAAAACAAGCTCAAATCATGAGCCGCTTACAAGATATTCTTACAAAGGCATACCCTACAGATATGGCTGAGAAGAAATTCTCCCTCGATATTCCATCTGGTGGTTATACAATGTATGAAATCACTAATAAGAATACAGGGGAAAAACTCTATAAGACCGGGGACATTATGTATAATGTGAACTCTTCTTTATATCCTGAATACTTAAAAGAAAAGGCTAAAGGTCTTATCGTATCTACTGATAATAAGGAGGCTTTAGTAAATCCTAAAGCCTATGTTGAAAAACATGGTGACGAAATTAATCAATCTGTAGCAGAAATTGCTAAATATAATGCTACAGATAACTGGAAGAATTATAACAATAGTGAGCTTGATGTGGTTTGGGTTAAACAGCCAGATGGTACTTTCAAACAATCCTATGATTACTATGGACAACCAGCTAGTGATTATGAATTTACAGGTTTCTTAGGTGCTAAGACCTATAAATACGATAGTGGTAGTTATGTATTTAGTGATTATGATGCTAAAGATGCGATTTACAAAAAGAACTTTACAATGTCCTCCAATGATTGGGGTGAAGGTAGTTCTGAATATGGTTGGGGCATGCCAAATGCATTGTTCAACTATATGTATAATCTTGAAAAGGTTGTACATGATGCAGAGTCTGAAAACAAATTACCACGTGAAGCAATTGGTAAAATCATTGGTAACATCATTCAAACAGAAGGCGTTGTTCTTGAAAAAGATACAATTCCACCAATTGAAACAGCGGCCTTTGTTCAAGTTAAGAAACAAATTGGCGATCGTCTTGGCTTACAAGCATGGTATTTACGATCCTTTAATGGTAGCAAACGTACCTTCTTAAATGCCAATGGCAATGCTAATGATGAACAAAGCTTCTCCAATATTGCAAATGTATTTGGCATCGGTGCTAAATATCAAATCGGTGAAAGCACAGCAATTACTGTAGATTATGGTCAAACCGCTCAAAATTTGGTCGCTATATGAATGGTAACACCGTATATGATCATGAACGTGGTACAGCGGACTTCACTATTAAGGGACATCAAATGGGTGGTACACCGCACTTCTGGATGGCACGACTCGATATTGGCCGTTCTGATCTAGATATTCCAAAATCTTGGAATGCGTTCATCGACTATAAATACTTTGCTCATGGTTCATTCCTCGGTGGTAATGGCACAGGTGCTGTTCCTGATCGTTATCTCGATGGTATTCGCAGCTTCACATTTGGTGCAGGCTATGTTCCACGCAAGGATTTACTCCTTGAAGCATTCTATACATTCGATGCAAAGGGCACAAATAAACGAGATACCTTATATGGTAATGAAAGCTTTAAGTTAGGCGATTATGCAAGAATTCAAGGAACCTACAGGTTCTAGTATGCAGTCTGTAAATAGACAGAAAGGTTTATTAGTATGGAAAATCTAAATTATGTCATTCACTTGTTTCATAGTGGCGGGTATGTAATGTATCCATTATTACTCTTGTCCTTTATGGTTATCGCTATCGCTGTAGAACGTGCTTTCTTTTACCGTAAATATGCAGGTAAAACCTATGTGGTGACTCATGCAGTTAATGAATTAGCAAAACTGCAAAAATGGGATGAAATTGATAAAGTAATTCAAGAAAACCCGTCCATTGCAAGTCGTATTGCTCAAGCAGGTTTACATAATGCTTCTAGCGAAGAAGCGATGAAGACAGCCTTTGCTGATCAAATGGGCGTTGATGCAGTAGGTTTCCGTAAATATATGGATTACCTCAGTGCAACGGTTACAATCTCCCCATTGTTAGGTTTGCTTGGTACTGTAACAGGTATGATTGGTTCCTTTAGTATCCTTGACTCTGGTGCCGGTGCTTCCGCTATTACAGGTGGTGTAGGCGAAGCCCTCATCGCCACAGCATCTGGTTTATGCGTTGCGATTATGGCCTTTATAGTGTACACAGTTTTTAGCCATCGTTTGGATTCCATTATTAACCAAATTGAAAATATGTGTGTAAACATTGTTACAGCTAAACGAGAAGGGTGGAAATAATTATGAACTTGCAAAGCTTTCGCATGAAAACTAAGCCGGAATTCATGATCATTCCAATGATTGATATCATCTTCTTCTTGTTGGTATTCTTCATGATGAACAGCTTACAAACAGTTGCTCAAAAAGCATTATCTGTACAATTACCACAAGCGACAAGTGCTTCTGCACCTGCTCAGTTGCCAGTTGTATTTACATTAGATGCAGAAGGGCATATTACAATTGATAATAACCCAATGAGTATTGATCAAGCAGAAGTTATGATTAAACAACGTATTCAAGAAAATCCTAATGCTAGCGTTATTTTACAAGCAGATAAACGAGCAGCTCATGGCCAAGTAGTAGCCATCATGGATATGCTCAAACAATCTGGCGTTAAACGCTTAGCTATTGCAGCAGAACAGAAAGGATAACTATGGGTCTAGGCATATCATGGAAAAAAGCAGCCATTATATCCGCCGTAGTTCATCTAGTTGCTCTCTTTATTGCCGTTATCTTTTTTGTAGTCGTTCCAGCTATTCAAGAAATGGAAACCTATGAAATTGATCTCACCCAAAGTGTGCTCGATGATGGCGGTAGTGGCCATGCTGGCGGTGGTGGCGGTGATAGATCATCTCTATTCCCAAAACCATTGTCTGCAGATGAAGTGGCGGCAAGAACGCAGGCTGTTGTAGCAAATATGGATCCTTCTCCAGCAACAGATATTCCAGATGCTGTCGATGTTCCATCTAAGAATAGTGATAGTAAATCTACTGGAACTGCTGGTGAAAGTGGTGGTGAAGGTGCCGGTTCTGGCGGCGGCAAAGGCGGCGGTCATGGTACCGGCGAAGGTACAGGTGTTGGCGATGGTAGAGGCTCTGGCACAGGTACAGGTGATGGACCAGGTAGTGGTGATGGTCATGGTACAGCACGTGCAGCCTTTAATACACAAGGTTTTTATAACACTGTTAATAGTCGAAAAGTAATGCCACAGCAATACATTCGACAACATAAAGAAGTTCATGAAACAATCGTAGTCTTTGTACGTATTGATACAAATGGTAATGGCATAGAGCAATATGTGGAATCTGGTGATGATCCACTATTGAAAGAATCGGCTATGGACGCTGTGTATCGCTCCTTACCATACCCAAATAACTCAGGTGATGTACAACCGGTCCATGTTCCTGTACGATTTGACATGGCAGAAGGTACAGATGACGAAGATTAATTATAATTTATAAAAGGAGATATTAATGAGTACTATTATTTTATATTCATCACTCACGGGAAATACAAAAAGTGTAGCAGAAGCGATGGCTTCTGTAATGCCAGAAGGTACACCTTGTGTGCCTGTTAAAGAAGCGCCTGCAAACCTTGCAGATTACGATACCGTATTTGTAGGGTTTTGGGTAGACCGCGGCACAGCGAATAAAGAAGCTGCTAAATTGATTGAAACATTGAACAATAAACATGTCGTATTCTTTGCTACATTGGGGATGTATGCTGATTCTGATCATGCTCGTGAAAGTATTGAAAAAGCATCTACATTATTGCCTAATAAAGAATCTTTGGTGGATGGTTTTGTATGTCAAGGTAAAATTGATCCTAAAGTAATCGAGATGATGTACAAAATGTTCCCACCAGGATCTGCTCATGGACAAAGCCCTGAACGTGATGCATTGCATAAGGCGGCAGAAACGCATCCTGATGAACAAGATTTTGCAAATGCGAAAGAATTTGCTAAATCTGTGCTTGCAAAGTTGCAAGGCTAACGAGTGAAAGGGGAAACGTATGAGTTTAGCAAGCTTTTTTGAATCCATTCCGGAGAAACAACGGAATCTGCAACTCGGTTTAGCCTGTGATAATCCTATGAGCGGCGCTTTTCCTCATAAACGCGTTGTTCATGCAGGGCTTAATGGGACTTTGATTTCACCTAAGGAATCACAAAATGTATGGGATGCTGTTATGAAGGGGGCCCCTAAAAAAGGTCAAATGCAATGTGCCTATATTCACATTCCGTTTTGTAAAACGAAATGTACATACTGTGGTTTCTTTCAAAATGGTACGAGCCAAAGTATTGAAGACCAATATATTGATGGCCTTATTGGGGAACTTAAGCTGGCTAGTGAAAGCCCGCGCTTAAAGGATGGTCTTATCCACGCTGTATTCATTGGCGGTGGCACACCGACATCCTTATCTCCAGCAAACTCTGAGCGCTTGTTAAAAGCGATTAAAGAATACTTACCACTAGCTAATGATTATGAGCTTACCCTAGAAGGTCGCATTCATGATTTGATTCCTGAAAATCTTGAAGTATGGATGAATAATGGCGTTAACCGTATGTCTATTGGCATCCAATCCTTTAATACTGAAGTGCGCCAAATGGTAGGTCGTTTGGATACAAAAGAAACCGTACTAGAACGGCTAGCGGCCCTAAAGGCGTATGGTCAATGTTCTGTTGTTATCGACTTGATTTACGGATTGCCTGGTCAAACAATGGAGGTTTGGGAACAAGACTTAGCCGACTTAGTAAGTTCTGGTGTAGATGGTGCTGACCTATATCAATTGAATGTATTCGATGGAAGTGATCTAAACCGGGATATTGCGAGCGGTAAGGTGCCACCTGCAGCGACAACGGCTATGCAAGGTGATATGTTCGAATTTGGCCGTAAATACTTAGATGCCCGTGCGTACCGTAGATTGAGTGCTGCTCATTGGAGTGCTAATAACCGTGAACGTAGCTTGTACAATATCTTAGCTAAAGCAGGTGTACCAATGTTCCCATTCGGCAGTGGTGCAGGGGGTAACGTTGATGGATATGGCATGATGCTACATCGCGCACTAAAACCCTATGAAGATATGGTAAGCCGTGGTGAAAAACCATTTATGGCACTTATGAAGCAAAGTGATTTACAACCATTTGTTAATCAAGTTGTGAGCCAACTTGAACAAGGTTACTTAAATATCAATACTTTAATAGATATGGATCCGCAGCTAGGCGAATTGAATTGGTTGTATAAACTTTGGGAAGAACGTGGTTTAGTCTCCTACAATGGCTTGCTCTATAAATTAACAGCAGCCGGTGAATTCTGGACTGTTAATATCACGCAAGTACATTGGAGGCTATGGAATATATTTTAACTGGTAAAAATTCCTTTGCCTTAGAATCCGTAGCGGCTCAAGATACGAAGACCACATCTAAAGAAAATCCTAATCAAGAGGTACGTGGTATCGGCCAAGGAAAGGCGAATATTTCGGTACCAACCGATGAACAGACAGAAGCGCAACGTAAAGAAGCACTCATGGCAAAAGCAAAAGAAGAAATCGCTAAGAGTGGTGCCTCTGGTGAAGCAGCAAATCGCATGGTTCAAGCTATGTCGAATTTGAGCGCTGATGAAATTGAATACATGATGGAACGTATGATGTCCTAATTATCACTAACAACCTCTCATATAAATAACTACAAACATTGACAGGTACGTTTTATCTTAGTATTAAAACCCTAGATTACAATCTATTCTTTAAACTGGACTATTCAGTTTAACGAGAATATATCGTGGTCTAGGGTTTACTTTTTATGTTTCGGAATGTATTCTGTACATATAGTTATACAAGGTATTAGGAGGTTAGTATGAATGCATTTCCTAACGAAGTGATAGATATAGTTGGTATTGGGGCTAGTACCTTAGATCGATTCATCGTGGTTGATCATTTTCCAACGGGGCGTGAGGTGCAACAGGCCATCTCGTCTACTACAGATGGCGGCGGGCCGGTAGCGACTGCACTAGCCACGGCTGGTAAATATGGATCTTGTACTATTATGATTGACCGTATTGGGGATGATATGGTTGGACGCTATATTCTAGAAGACTTTCATAAATATAATGTCAATACAGAGGGCATCCAAGTTGATGCGGATGCTAAGAGTGGAACTGCAACGATTCTTGTGAAACAGAAGACAGGGGAGCGAGCTGTATTTTTTGAACGAGCTACTGCAACTGAGCCTGAGTTCTTAGAGGCTCATAAACAACTCATAGAATCTGCCTATATTTTGCATATCAATGGTAGACATCGCAAACTCATGCGCTCTGCTATGGCCGTTGCAAAAGAGGTAGGCACTATTATTTCTTTAGATGGTGGTGCTCAACGCTACGATGAAGATATGAAGCCTATTACAGAAGCCAGTCACATCGTTATCGTAGCTCGAGACTATGCTGAAAAATATACAGGCACAACTAATTTAGAAGATGCTTGTCGTATCATTCATGAACGAGGAGCCTTCATAGCAGGTGTTACCGATGGTGCTAATGGTAGTTATTTTGTATGGCCTGATGGAACATCTTATCGATGTGAACCATTTTCTCAAGCTACTGTAGTAGATACAACGGGGGCTGGGGATAGCTTCCATGGTGCTTTTTTGTATATGCTTACAAAAACACTTTGCAAAATAGCAGATGGTACTAACACATCAACTATGAATGAAACGAGCCAGTCCTTAAATGCTATCGATTTACTCCATAGTTGTGCGCACGAGGACTTAGAAAAAGCGGCTACTTTTGCTTCTGCTGTAGCAGCTCTTAATACGCAAGGAATTGGCGGCCGCAGTCCATTGCCGAGTTTAGAAGATATCAAGGCGCTTATAGGATAGGATTATGGTTATGTGGAAAAATACTTCAAAAAATCAAGTTCAGCAATATATGCAACATAATCCTTATCGTCTATTAGCTCTTAGCTTTTTGGCTGTTATGACTATAGGGACGATATTGCTCATGTTGCCCCTATCAAATGCTCAAGGCCATAGTACAGCGCTTGTAGATGCAGCTTTTACCGCAGTATCTTGCGTTTCTGTAACAGGATTGGCGACAGTAGATACCTATTATCATTGGTCCTTGTTTGGCAAAATCGTCATGGTAATCCTTATCCAATTAGGTGGTTTGGGGATTGTTTCCTTTACCACTATTATCGCTCTAGTATTAGGGCGACGGGTAGGTCTAAAAAATCGCGTGCTTTTATCTGAGGATGTAGGGCAAGATGGAATGAAAGGGCTTTTACACATTACGAAAAAGCTAACTATTTATACCTTTTGTGCCGAAATTATTGGTGGTATTCTCTATACCATTCAGCTATATCCTTATATTGGTGATGCTGCATTATATACGGGAATCATGCAATCCATCTCGACCTTTTGTAATGCAGGGTTTATATTCTTTGATAATAATCTACCTTATGCCATGGTGGGCGATGTATTATTTAATATAAATACAATGGCCCTTATTGTAATAGGTGGTTTCGGATATCTCGCAACCTTTGATATTTGGTCGCATCGCAAGCTACGACGTTTTGTAGATTTAAAACTACACACAAAAATAATGTTAGTTGGCACAACGGTGCTCATCCTTTTAGGGACTATTATTTTCTTGGGAGTTGAGTGGGCGAATCCCAAAACTTTTGGTCCTTTACCTATATGGAATAAGGTCATGGCTGCTCTATTTCAATCGATTACCCCTCGTACGGCAGGTCTTGCAACTGTAGATTATAATGATTTACATCCCATAACTCTGTTTATTACCATCATTTTTATGTTTATCGGGGCAGGTCCTAACTCCACAGGAGGAGGTGTTAAAATTAGTACTATTGCTGTCGCTTTTCTAGCATCGCGTACATTATTTAATAATCGTTCTGATACAGAGGTTTGAACGTCGTATTTCGTTGGTTACTGTCCTTAAGGCAAATGGGATAATCTTTTTATCCATCCTTCTTGTTTTGCTTGCTACTTGCTATTTAGCTTGGGATGAGCCGTATAACTTTATTCGAATACTTTTTGAGGTAACCTCTGCCTTTGGGACCGTAGGTCTTTCGACGGGGATTACACCTGATTTATCTGAAAGTAGTAAATGGGTGTTGATGCTTGTCATGTTTACGGGCCGTGTTGGGGTTATGACTGTTATTGGTACTTGGGCGTTAAGAACGGCACCGACTAAACCAATTAGCTATGCAGAAGAGCGTGTATTGTTATAAAAACAGATTAGATTGAATATAAAAGGGGGCATATATGAAACATAAAACGATAGCAGTAATAGGTCTTGGTCAATTTGGTGGCACTGTTGCCAAGATGTTAGCTTCCATGGATCATGAGGTATTAGGTGTAGATATTGATCCAGAAGTTGTACAGAAAATTTCACCATTTATAACACATGCTATAGTTGCAGATACAACCGATGAAGAGGCAATCAAAGCATTGGCGCTAAGCCAGTTTGATATGGTTATTGTGGCTATAGGTGGAAATCTTCAAGCCAATCTAATGACAGCTATGCTTCTTAAAGAGTTAGACGCACCTAAAATTGTGGCCAAGGCTGAAAATAATATACAAGGTAAAATGCTTCATAAAATAGGTGTAGATCAAGTGATTTACCCTGAATATGATATGGCATTACGTCTTGTACAATTTTTAACTAGAGACCATGTGATGGATTATTTACAACTATCCAAAAATATCAGTCTTATAGAAATAAAAATGCCTTCATTTATGGTTGGCACATGTTTGAAAGATTCCAATTTGCGTGAGAAATATAATCTTAATGCAGTAGGCATAAGACGCGGTGAGGATTTAGAAGTTCCACCAAACCCAATTACCATCCTCGGTGAAGATGATAAATTATTAGTTATTGGGAATAATTCTGATTTAGATGCATTAACAGTGTAGTAAGTATACGAAACAGATATAATTATATCGAAAAATTATGATACAATAGGAATAGAATTCAGTATAGGCCGTACGTATTCGTATGGCCTTTTTAGATAGAAATGAAGGATAGTATGACAGAAGAACAATATATAACGGCTCTCAAAAACAATCCCCATGGCGTACGCAATATCCCTAATCCTACAGAGGAAATGCAGTTAGTCTGTGTGGAACAGAATGGGATGTTATTACAGTACATTAAAAATCCTACTGATCGAGTGATTGAAACTGCGTTAGCACAGTCGCCACGGGCCATTCAATATGTGGACAATCCAAGTGACGAATTATTGATTTCATTAGTCAAACAAGATTGGGCGGTACTTGAGTATATTCAACATCCGTCAGATGAAGTGGTTCGCATTGCCTTAGACCAATCGGGCTGGGCCATTCGATATATTACAAATCCATCAGAGGAATTACAGTTAAGGGCTGTAGAAACACAATATGATGCATTGCAATATATTGCCAATCCATCAGAACAGGTTCAAATGGCAGCTGTAAAATCTAATTATTTAGCATTGCGTTATATCCAGAATCCTACATTGGACATTTTGAAAGCCGCCGTGTTACAAGACCCGCAGGCTATGCGTCAAATTACGAATCTAGATTTAGAAACAGTGGTAGAGTTATTGAAGGTTTCTACATTGATACTTGGGTATGTGCCAAAACAACTAGGCTTAACTGTCGACATGGTTCGACAAATTATAACTGAAATGATTGCAAATCCTGCTGTAGAAGATCGCTATGTGCGAGAACTCGTAACTAATCCTGCAATAGGCGGACGTCAATCAACATGGCCCATCGATATATTGTCATTAGTTGATGTATACGGATCTATAGAGGCAAAGAAAATTGCTATCGACCAGTATTTACTATATTAATTAAGAAGGAGTCATAATGAATTTTACAGATACAATGGCTAGTGTGGAATTAGTGCTAGCTGCTAATCAAGTACCTTTGCTCGTTGGTGAAACGGGGATTGGTAAAACATCGCTAGCAGCGCGTGTAGCAGAGGTTCATGATTGGGAACTCGTCACCATTGATGGCAATCTTTTAAAAGAAGGGGAAATAGGGGGATTGCCAACGGTAGAAACGGTTTCACATAAAGATAGTGACGGTACAGTTAAAGAGATTAAAACAACCGTGTATGCCGTGCATCATACCTTGGAACATGTGTCACGAGCTGTTAATGCAGGTCGTCATGTATTGCTATTTATCGATGAGATTAATCGTGCAGAGCATGCGGTACAACAAGAATTAATGAATTTGATTTTGAACCGAGAAATCAATGGATTTGCTTTGAGCGATGATGTGCGCATCATTGCGGCTATGAACCCAGAGGATTCCTTTGACTACCAAACGATTGATATGGATCCAGCCCAACAAAACCGTTTCGTATGGCTTTATATGGAAGCGGATTATATGCAGTGGATTGACTGGGCTATTTCTGCAGGCATTGAAGATAAGGTGGTGGAATTTATCTCCTCTTATCCAGATTATTTAAATCAACGTCATGAAGATGATATCGATGCGACACCGCGTTCCTTTGAACGGATATCTCATATTTATGATATCTATAAGGAAGGTGGTTATAGCCGTGAAGTATTCCAAAATGTTATCCGTGGTAATGTGGGTAAACTCATTGCGGAGGCCTTTGTTAATTTCGTTGAAACTGAACAAGAGCCATTGATTTCCTTTGATGATGTGTTAGAGGCTGTGCATAAACCGGGTGCTATTATGTCCTTGCAAGAACGTGTTAATGGTGAAAGTCCTACTCGCCTCTATGTTTCTGCGAAAAATATGTTGTATCGTTTGAATCGTAATAGTAATGCCGAAGAAGTTCATTACTTTATTGAGTTCATCACATTGTATCCAGGTGATTTGCGCATTGCTGTTATGAAAGATTTACGCAACGCATATGCTCATGTGTATAGCTATGCTATTGAGGATGAGCTCTTTATTGAAACGTTTTTTGAAGCCAATCGTTAATTGTGAAAGTGCATATGACAGGTAGAAATTATGAATCGAAATTTAGATAAAGACGATATTCGGGATGCGTCTGACCTACTCACTCATATAGACGGATGGGAGAAGACTGGACGCTACGATGAAAAGGCTATCAAGGAACTCGATCGCTGGCATAGAAAGCGTAATCAGATTGCTCGTGATGCGGATGCGTTGTATGAGCAACTATACGCGCGTTATCAAGCGTATGTAGATGAACATCCAGTGCATAAACAACAGGCAGAAGATATTGCTGTAGATATGGTAAATCACAATATGTCGGATAGTCATATTGGCACGATAGGCAAGGGATTAACGGAACTGTATGAAGGTGAAGGCACAGATCTCGATGTGTTGACACAACACGTACTAGCCGATGGCTATGAACAACGGCTATGGCATATCTTGCATGATGTAAATAGTTTATTGCTTGACGAGGATCAGTTCTTTGGCTATTTTTATCTACAAATGACGCATCGTGTACGCTTAGATATGACCAGCGCTTTTGGTGTTAACCTCAAACACGGTGGCTATGTGCTATACGTGAATCCTTTCATTATGTTACGACAACCGCCGGATGTTATGAAAAATGGTATTAAGCGAGAAATATTACATGTTATATCCGCTCATTTGATGCGGGTCAAAGAACTTAGTCAACGGTTTAATAAAAAAGCTGTTCACATGGCTATGGACATGGTTGTAAACGATTATTTAGAACATGTAGACCGCGATGCTATAACCGTTGCCAATGTAAATGCAAGATATGGTCTTTTACTAAAGCGATTCCGTACTTTAGAATATTATGCAAAGGCCATTGATAAGGCGATGCAGGAAAAACCAGATCTTTTTATAGCTGTCGAGGATTCCAGTCAAATCATAGCAATGGAGTTTAATGCTGATTCAAGCCATGATATTTGGGATGAGTCCGATGCTATCGATACAGAGACGATGGATAAAATTACGGAACGCTATATTAACGAAGCATCAAAAGGGGATATGGAAGGCTATGTAAAAAGCCTTATCGATACATTCCAAAAAACGCGCCGTTCCTTACCTTGGTATTTTTATCTTAAAAAGTTGATGGGTAAGGTGGCTAGCGGACATAAAAAAACGACGATGCGTCGCAATCGTCGTCAGCCTGAGCGTCTAGAATTGTCTGGCACATTACGCCAACATAAGGCGAATGTGTGGGTAGCCCTCGATATGAGTGGCAGTATTACGGATTTGGAATTTACCAATGCACTAGAGCAAGTGCTACAAATAGTACATGCGTATAATCATCGCATTACTATTATAGAATGTGATAATGAGGTACGCCGCACCTATATAATGGAATCCGTAAAGGATGTGAAACCGCGCCTTGATGTACGAGGGGCTACTGCTTTTTCACCAGTATTTGCCTTAGCCAATCAACAACATGTAGATTTATTAGTATACTTTACAGATGGTAAAGGGGAAGAACATCTACGTGATATACCAAAGGGTATAAGGTGCTATGGGTTCTCACCGGACCAGAACCGCAACTATCCTTGCTTAACCCACATGGTATAGTTCGAGAAATGGGCTATGTTGGTGTTGATGAAACACAAGATATCGACGAATTCGTGAGAATGAGCAGTAGGTCGGGGTTTTCCATGGCAAATCAGGAGTAATCATTGCTTAACAATCTTAGCTAGTTTTTTTGATTACGGCAGAGGGGACGAGGGTGACTAAAATCTTCCACCGGCTTTTTCTTCGCCCTAAAGGGCTCAGGCCAAAGTCAGATTTTAGTCATCCTCGTCCCCTTTCTGAACGTAGATGCTACCAAGCTTATTAAGATTGGTAAGTCATTGATTACATCGGGTAAAAAGAGAACGGGCCAAAGTCAGATTTTAGACACCCACACCTCCCTTTTGAACGTAGATGATATTTGCTCCATTAAGATTGTTAAGCAGCTGATTTACGAAGAGGATTTTATAATAAAAAAACATAAGTAAATCTTATCAAAATAATAAAAATAATGCAATCTTAACATTTTACTCAAAATTGCGATAAGTTTCCTTTATTTAATAGATGTTGTTCTTGATTTTGATATTCAGAATTGATAAGATTGATGCATGTATTAACTATAAGTGTTTTTAATGGATTATTTTAAGTTTATTTAGGGGAATGTCATGAACAAAATTTTTAAAGTGGTTTGGAATGAAAAAAAAGGATGCAATGTAGTTACATCTGAGAAGGGGAAAAGTACATGTCGTTTTCGAGGGTCTGCTAGATTAGCGGCAATGGCTATATTAGGTTTAACTGTAATCACTAATGGTGTGAATACCGCTAGTGCAGAAGGGGCGACTACTACAGTTGGTACAATTGAAGTTAATACCACAAATAATCTTACATTTGGCGGCGGCGTTTTACTGCCTGGTACAAGTTTAACAGCTATGGATTCTAAAACATATTCAATTTCTGGTACAATTGCAAACCCTACAAGTATGGCATTTAATGGGAGTACGAATACGACTGCTTATATATATGCAAATGGTCAGTTAATTCCAGAGCATTCCTTTGTAGCAAATGGTACAGAGCAAGCAACATCTACTCGTAATATTACTAAAATGTGGAATGATAGTGGCACTGTTGATGGTAATGGAAACTATATTCATGCTACAAGTCCAGTTAAAAAAGCTGCTCAAATTTCTCCAGTAGAAACTAAACAAACCGTAATTTCTTCTCCTGGTAATGCTAATAAAGGTACAATCAAGACAGAGGTTCTTGGAACCAAAACTACTACGACTACGGGTAAAACTGTAACTATTAGTAAACTGTCAGACAATTTAGCATTTGCAAATATTACAGGCCTTGCTGAAGGTGGTTCAAGTAATATGGCCTCTTATGACATGATGCTTGATGATATCACTCAAGCTGCATTAAATGAACATGCAAAAGCCATCAACACTTTAACAGAGCTTGCAGTAGATGCTCAAAATGATAAGCAAACAGCTTTTGTAGATGCTAATGGTAATAAAGTTGTAAACAACGGACTCTACTGGTACAACAGAGGGGTATTATTTAGAAAGTGATATTGATCCTGCTACAGGTAAGGCAAGAGTTGGTGCCAGTACAGTTGCTCACTCCGATATTCATGTAAGTCTATTAGATGCATCTGGATCTACGACTACTCCTACAAAATTGAGTAACGTTGCTGATGGCACAGTTGCTGCTAATAGTAAAGATGCAGTCAATGGTAGTCAATTATTTGACGTAAAAACAACAGCAGACGCTGCCAATACTGCAGTTACTACAAAAGGGATCAAATTCGATGGTGATACAGGTACAACTATCACTCGCAAACTAGATGAAACACTAAATATTAAAGGGAATACAGCAACTAGTGCTGTATTAACAGATGGTAATATTGGTGTAGTTTCTGATGGTACAGATACACTGTTAATTAAATTAGCTCGAAATATTGATCTTGGTACTAATGGTTCTGTTACAACTGGTAATACTAAAATTAGCAACGCTGGTCTCACATCTAAAGATGCTGCTGGTAATACAACTGTAGTAAATGGTTCTGGTGTATCTTTCAAAGATAGTACTGATACTGCAACGGGTCCTAGTATTACAAAAAACGGTATCAATGCGGGTAATAAAACAATTAGCAATGTAGCTACAGCCGTTAATGGTACAGAGGCCGTTAATAAAGCGCAATTAGATGCGGCGATTGCAGCAATCCCTACAACGGGAGGAGCGACTACACTTAAGACTGCGGCAGATAACAGTACGACAGGAACCGTGGCATTAGCAACTCAATCTCTTGCCGTTAATGGTACTGCTAATTATGTAACAACGACTGCAAATGGTAATGCTATTACCGTTGATTTAGCACAATCTATCAAAGATAAAATCAATACAGCCGCTACTGTAGCTGGCAACGGTAAAGATGGTCGAGATGGTTCTAATGGTACAGCTGGAGCCTCTACCACTGGACCAACAGGCAAAGATGGATTAAATGGTAAAGATTTAACGGATAAAACAAATGCTATTCGTAATGGCGAAGCTGGCATTATCGTGTACACAAATGATGCTGGTGAGCGTTTAGTAAAAGCCAATGATGGCAACTACTACAAAGCGGCTGAGGTAAATGCAGACGGTACAACTGTAGCAGGTGCAACGGCTGTAACTAACCCAGTAGCCAGCCTTGTAAATCCAGATGGTACAACGACTGGTGCTACAACTAAACTAACTAACGTTGCTAATGGCACAGTTGCTGCTAATAGTAAAGAGGCAGTCAATGGTGGTCAATTATTTGATGTGAAAACAACAGCAGACGCTGCCAATACTGCAGTTACAACAAAAGGGATCAAATTCGATGGTGATACAGGTACAACTATCACTCGCAAACTAGACGAAACATTAAATATCAAAGGGAATACAGCAACTAGTGCTGTATTAACAGATGGTAATATTGGTGTAGTTTCTAGTGGTACAGATACATTGTTAGTAAAATTAGCACAAAAGATTAATCTTGGTACAGCTGGTTCTGTTACAATGGGCAATACTGCCATTAGTAATGCTGGTGTAACCTCAAAAAGACGCTGCTGGTAATACCACAGTTGTCAATGGTTCTGGTGTATCTTTCAAAGATAGTACTGATACTGCAACAGGGTCCTAGCATTACAAAAAGACGGTATCAATGCGGGGTAATAAAAACAATTAGCAATGTAGCCACAGCCGTTAATGGTACAGAGGCCGTTAATAAAGCGCAATTAGACGCGGCGATTGCAGCAATCCCTACAACGGGAGGAGCGACTACACTTAAGACAGCCGCAGATAACAGTACGACAGGAACCGTAGCATTAGCAACTCAATCTCTTGCTGTTAATGGTACTGCTAATTATGTAACAACGACTGCAAATGGTAATGCTATTACCGTTGATTTAGCACAATCTATCAAAGATAAAATTAATACAGCCGCTACTGTAGCTGGCAACGGTAAAGATGGTCGAGATGGTTCTAATGGTACAGCAGGAGCCTCTATCACTGGGCCAACAGGTAAAGATGGATTAAATGGTAAAGATTTAACGGATAAAACGAATGCTATTCGTAATGGCGAAGCTGGCATTATCGTGTACACAAATGATGCTGGTGAGCGTTTAGTAAAAGCCAATGATGGGAAATACTACAAAGCGGCTGAGGTAAATGCAGACGGTACAACTGTAGCAGGTGCAACGGCTGTAACTAACCCAGTAGCTAGCCTTGTAAATCCAGATGGTACAACAACTGGTGCTACAACTAAACTAACTAATGTTGCTAATGGTACAGTTGCTGCTAATAGTAAAGATGCAGTCAATGGTGGTCAATTATTTGATGTGAAAACAACAGCAGAAGCTGCCAATACTGCAGTTACTACAAAAGGGATCAAATTCGATGGTGATACAGGTACAACTATCACTCGCAAACTAGACGAAACATTAAATATCAAAGGGAATACAGCAACTAGTGCTGTATTAACAGATGGTAATATTGGTGTAGTTTCTGATGGTACAGATACACTGTTAGTTAAATTAGCACAAAAGATTAATCTTGGTACAGCTGGTTCTGTTACAATGGGCAATACTGCCATTAGTAATGCTGGTGTAACCTCAAAAGACGCTGCTGGTAATACAACAGTTGTCAATGGTTCTGGTGTATCTTTTACTAATAACGCTGGTAATGCTATTGGTCCTAGTATTACAAAAGACGGTATCAATGCGGGTAATAAAACAATTAGCAATGTAGCCACAGCCGTTAATGGTACAGAGGCCGTTAATAAAGCGCAATTAGATGCGGCGATTGCAGCAATCCCTACAACGGGAGGAGCGACTACACTTAAGACTGCGGCAGATAACAGTACGACAGGAACCGTAGCATTAGCAACTCAATCTCTTGCCGTTAATGGTACTGCTAATTATGTAACAACGACTGCAAATGGTAATGCCATTACCGTTGATTTAGCACAATCTATCAAAGATAAAATTAATACAGCTGCTACTGTAGCTGGCAATGGTAAAGATGGTCGAGATGGTTCTAATGGTACAGCAGGAGCCTCTATCACTGGGCCAACAGGTAAAGATGGATTAAATGGTAAAGATTTAACGGATAAAACGAATGCTATTCGTAATGGCGAAGCTGGCATTATCGTGTACACAAATGATGCTGGTGAGCGTTTAGTAAAAGCCAATGATGGGAAATACTACAAAGCGGCTGAGGTAAATGCAGACGGTACAACTGTAGCAGGTGCAACGGCTGTAACTAACCCAGTAGCCAGCCTTGTAAATCCAGATGGTACAACAACTGGTGCTACAACTAAACTAACTAACGTTGCTGATGGCACAGTTGCTGCTAATAGTAAAGATGCAGTCAACGGTGGTCAATTATTTGATGTAAAGCAAAATATTACTAATTTGACTAATACTGTTAATAGTGGATTGACTTTTAAAGGAGATACTGGCACACAATTCAACCGTGCATTAGGTACGACTGTTAATGTAGTTGGTGGTACAACTGGTAATGGCACAACTAACAATGTTGTGGTAACTGCAAATGGTACAGATACATTAACTGTTAAATTAGCTGAAAATATTGATCTTGGCACTAATGGTTCTGTTACAACTGGTAAGACTAAAATCAGCAATGCTGGTCTCACATCTAAAGATGCTGCTGGTAATACAACTGTAGTAAATGGTTCTGGCCTATCTTTCACCGACAACACGGGTGCTGCTACTGGTCCTAGCATTACAAAAGACGGTATCAATGCGGGTAATAAAACAATTAGCAATGTAGCTACAGCCGTTAATGGTACTGATGCAGTTAACTTGACTCAAGTACGAAATATGATCTCTGGTATCGGTGGTGGTGCACATAGTAAAGTTACCGCAGGTAATAATATCAAAGTTACGGAATCACTAGATACAGCTACAAATGGTAAAGTATTTAATGTTGCACTTAAAGATTCAATCTCTGTTACAAATGTAACGACTACAGATGCAGCTGGTAACACAACTGTAACTAATGGTAATGGTGTAACTATCACTGGCGCTTCTAGTCCTACAAGCCCTGGTAAGACTGTATCCTTGACTACTGATGGCTTGAATAATGGAGGTAACCAAATCCATAATGTAGCACCTGGTACATCTGCTACTGATGCAGCAACTGTAGGTCAAGTACAAGCTACTTTGAGTGGTGTAAACAGTGCGTTTAATGGTTTGGATAGCAAAATAAATACAACTGGTGCAAATGCGGCAGCATTGGCTGGTTTGAAACCACTTCAATACGATCCATTGGAACCAACTCAAATCATGGCTGCATATGGTCATTATCATAATAAATCTGCTGTAGCAGTTGGTGTGGCTCACTTCACTGATGAAAGCACTATGTTCCACGCTGGTGTAACTCTTGATGATGAAAATAACATGTTCAATGTTGGGGTAACTAAAAAAGTGGGTTCCTCCACCGCTAAAAAAGAAATTCCTGAACGTTATAAAGGTGGTCCAATTAGCTCTATATACGTAATGAATGATGAAATTACTGCATTGAAAGAAGAAAATGCAAGAATTAAACAAGAAAAATGAAGAAACTAAAAGCTAAATTGGCAATGGTTATGGCAAAATTAGGGTTTATAATCTGAAAGGAAAGTACGTATAAACGATATATTTAGTCAGCAACAAGATTATTTACAATTAATATATGGGCGTTCATCCTACGAGTCTTCTTTGGCACCAATCATATGTATGGTTGGTGCCATTCTTTTTTTTGTTCTATAGTGATAAGCAGAAAGGAGACACCAACTTTCGAAATCTGACTTTGGCCTGAGCCCTGAAGGGGCGAAGCAAAAGCCGGTGAAAGATCTCGGAAGTTGGTGTCTCCTCGGTTAATTATGCTTGATTAGCTATTTAATTCAATAGATGCTCCTGGATCGATAATAACTGCAGTTTGGTTGTATTTGCCTTCTACTAGGCTTGTGAATACAGCTGGTTCGCGGTCGATGACAGGCCATGTTTTGTAGTGGATTGGGATAGAGATACGAGCTTTTACATAGCTAGCTGCAAGGGCTGCATCCTCAACGCCCATTGTGTAATTGTCACCGATAGGGAGAAGTGCATAGTCGATATCACCAAAGCGGCTCAATAGTTTCATGTCGCTAAAGAGTGCTGTGTCGCCAGCAAAGTAAAGGATGTCACCAAAGAAATTAATGAGCAACCTGCTGCGTGACCACCTGGTACGCCCGCGCCGTGGAATGCAGGCACTAAACGGATGGAGCCAAATTCAAAATCATATTTGCCCCCAAGGTGCATTGCGTGTGTGCGGCAACCTGCTTCGGCTGCTTTGCCTGCTACCTCTGCAGTAGAGATTACAAGCGCATCGTTAGCTTTGGCAATGAAATCAGTATCTCCATAGTGATCATCATGACCGTGACTAACAAAGATATATTGACATTTAATATCTTCTTTTTTTGCTACGTCCCATGTATTACCCGTTAAGAATGGGTCAAAAATCATGGATACATCACCGTTTGTTAGCATAAAGCAAGCATGACCGAAATAAGTTAATTTTGTTTTCATAGGGACACTTCCTTCCTCATATATACTAATTTAATTATATTGTATAATAGAAATGGAAAAAAAGTAAAACTATTGATGTACATTTATACATGAAATAAGGGGATAATATGGATTTAACACATTTTGATGAACAAGGTAATGCGTGGATGGTGGATGTATCTGAAAAGGACCATACGCACCGTATCGCGGTGGCGGAAGGTTTTATCGCCATTAATGATGCTATTTTTGATCGTATCCAAAGTGGAACGATGAAAAAGGGTGATGTTTTGTCCGTGGCTCAACTGGCTGCTATTATGGGGGCAAAACAAACGAGTAATCTCATCCCTTTATGCCATCCTTTGATGCTCACCAAGGTAGAGGTTCATTGCCATCTTATTGATGGTGAAAGTCCGGCTTTCACAACGGATACACATAATAAAGCAGTTAAAATTACGGCTACGGTTAAGACCACAGGGCAAACGGGTGTCGAAATGGAGGCCCTTACGGCGGTTCAAGTGGGACTTCTCACGGTGTACGATATGTGTAAAGCTATCGATAAGGGCATGATTATGGGGCCTACGTACCTTGTCGAAAAAGATGGTGGTAAGAGCGGACATTTTATTCGTAGTAGCAGTAAATGAGAACGTTAGGGTGGCACTATTTTTGTCCCACCTAGGAAAAATAGAATTCACTACTTGAATACGCACTTTAGATTAGGTAGAATAATATAGATATAAGAATAGAGGGAATAGTATGGAAATTGTATTATACGAACCGGAGATTCCTGGTAATACCGGTAATATTGCACGCCTTTGTGCGGCAAACCATATGACCTTGCATTTAATCAAACCATTGGGCTTTTCCATTGACGATAAGCACGTTAAACGGGCAGGCCTTGATTATTGGCATTTGGTAGATGTACAGGTTCATGAAAATATAGAAGAACTATATGCGAAATATCCTGATCGTCGTTATTTTTATGCCACAACGAAGGCAAAACATGTGCATTCTGATGTGAAGTTTGAAATCGGTGATATGCTCGTGTTTGGTCCTGAAACTAGAGGTTTACCTGAAAGTTTATTAGAAGGTAATGAAGAAACGTGCATTCGCATTCCTATGGTGGAAGAGGCGCGGTCTTTAAACCTTTCTAATTCTGTGGCTATTATTGCCTATGAGGCTATGCGTCAATTGGATTATCCAGATTTGAAAGAAGTTGGCAATTGGATTAGCCATAAGTAAAATAATGTATGATGTTTGTGAGACTTAGCTTTCACAAAGAATAGTGTATGCAATAGGGGGAATGAATATGAATTACGATAAAGCTCATGATTTAGCACACGCAATGCGTGAATCTGAAGAGTATAAAGAGTTGATGCAAGCGCAAGAGGCTGTGAAAGCTGACGCAGAAGCAACTGCATTGGTGCGCACATTTATGGCTCAACAAATGCAATGGGAATATGCTAAGTTGTCCGGCGCGCCTGAAGCAGATGATTTGCAAAAGAAACAAGAGGAATTGATGCCTCAAATTCAAGCAAATACTGCAGCTGCTAATTATTTGCAAGCGCAAATGCGTTGGAGCCAAGTATCTAATGATATTTACAAAATCATTAGCGAACCAATCACTGAGGGGATGAAAGTGTTTAGATCATGGGGAAAAACAACAACCACAACATTAAGGCCCTACAAACGGCTTTATTAGAAACATTACCAAGTACACGTGTACGAGAAGAGGAGTACTTGCGTCATCATACGACCTTTAAAATCGGCGGTCCTGCTGATTTGTTCGTTGAGCCTACAACGATGGCTGAATTGAGCTTTGCGCTTCGCACCATTCACGAGTTTGATGTGCCTGTTACCATTATTGGTTGCGGATCCAATATTCTCGTGAAGGATGGTGGCATTCGCGGTGCTGTTGTATCGGTTCGACATATGACTCAAGTTATGGATTGCAATGATAATACATTGTGTATCGGTTCTGGGTATATGTTGAAAGACGCTTCTGAGTTCGCCTGGGAAAATGGCTTGACTGGCCTTGAGTTTGCTATCGGTATTCCTGGCACATTAGGGGGTGCCGTATTTATGAATGCTGGCGCTTATGATGGGGAAATGAGCCATGTCGTTACAGCTGTGCGAGCTGTAGATTTTCAAGGCAATATCAAAGAATACGATGCATCGCATTTAGATTTTGGGTATCGTCATAGTGTATTCCATGATAATCATGAGGTTATTGGCGAAGTGATTATGACGCTTAAACCAGGCGATAAAAATGTTATCAAGGCTAGAATGGATGAGCTTACTGAAAAGCGCGAATCTAAACAGCCTTTGGAATATGCTAGTGCTGGTTCTACCTTTAAACGCCCACCAGGGTATTTTGCAGGGACGTTAATTGAACAAACGGGCCTCAAAGGATTATCTGTAGGAGATGCGCAAGTATCCCATAAGCATGCGGGCTTTGTTATCAATACAGGCAGTGCTAGTGCGAAGGATGTACTCGATTTAATTGCTGAAGTACAACGTCGCGTGTATGACCAACATGGTGTACATCTTGAACCAGAAGTACGTATGATTGGTGAAGATTAATACAAACTAAATACTCATACAAGATTTCTTATGAACCGTTATCCTTTTTTAGGTATGATGAATTCATAAGAAATCTTTTTTTATAGTCTGTAAAAGAGTATGATAACTATATAGTTAATCTATGTTTAGGAGGCGATGATATGAATACTTTGTTGGCCCAGGAGATTCATGATAAAGCGCTAGCATGTGGCTATGATAGTTGTGGTATAGTGCCTCTTGATGCACTTGATTTTTATAAAGACCGGTTAACGAAGCGTTTAGAAGATGTACCTGAAAGTGAAGATGTATATGCTCATAGTAAAGACTTTCTAGCATTAAAAGATAATTATCCTTGGGCACAATCTATAGTAGTTTGTACCGAGTATTTTGGAAATTATAAGTTTCCTGTGTCGCTGCAGAAGCGATATGCAAAAGGCTTACTATTGTCATTAGCTAATATCCCAGATGGTGTTGAGGCTAAACGAAGACGATCTTTTGAAACGTGGTTGCATAGTAAGAATATCCAATTTATTGGCGGTGAAACAGCAAGGCCTGCAGGCGTTGTTCCTCTACGCCCCGCTTCCGTAGCAGCAGGACTTGGCATTTATAGGAAAAATAATTTCTTTTATGGTCCTAAAGGTTCTAATTATGAATTGGTAGCCTATTTAATAGATAAGTCTTGTGAGTATATTCAGAATCTAGAGATACCACCATGTCCAGATACTTGCGATTTATGTCAGCAAGGGTGTAAAACGAAATCTTTATCTGCACCGTTTACAATGAACCCATTAACCTGTGTATCTTTTATCAATACCTTTGGTGATGGTAATTTGCCAGAAGGTGTGACAGAGGATATGTTGGAAGAGTGGATTATAGGTTGTGATAATTGCCAAGACTCGTGCCCATTTAATAAGAATCATGATTGGAGCATCGGGAAAGACTATCCTGGACTTGATGAATTGGAACCTATACTACAGCCAGAATTTATTTTGAAAGCCTCTGATGAAGAGATTATAGAAACAGATGATTCCTAAATTCTGTTTTCATTTAACGAATGAACAAATTCCATTGTTGCGTAAATCTGCTAAGCGCGTGATAGAGCGTAAATAAGTCTTTGGTTTAAGATGAGTCAAAAGTATAATTAAATGTTGAAATTGCCATGATTAGAATAGGCGTCTGTTTTGACTTTTTTCTATAGACTGCGTTATAATTAAGTGTTGCCAATTTTGGGAATATACCGATATAGCGACTTTCACAAGCGCTATATGATATAGAATATACTGAAAGGAATTAAAGGGAGGATCTTATGATTCGCGAAAATCTTCGTAATGTAGCGATTATCGCCCACGTTGACCATGGTAAAACTACTTTGGTGGACGCATTATTAAAACAAAGCCATGTGTTCCGTGAAAATGAAAAGGTAGCAGAACGCGTAATGGACTCCAATGATTTGGAACGTGAACGTGGTATTACTATCTTGTCTAAAAACACTGCAGTTATGCATGATGGCATCAAAATCAACATCGTTGATACACCAGGCCATGCTGACTTCGGCGGTGAAGTAGAACGTGTACTTAACATGGTTGACGGCGTATTGCTTCTCGTAGACGCTTACGAAGGTCCAATGCCTCAAACTAAATATGTTTTGCGTAAAGCATTAGAACAAAAATTGAAACCAATCGTTGTTATCAACAAAATTGACCGTCCTGACCAACGTGTTAAAGAGGTTGAAGACGAAGTTCTTGAATTGTTCATGGAACTTGAAGCTGATGATGACCAACTCGATTTCCCTGTAGTATACGCATCTGCTCGTGCTGGTGTGGCTAAAACTAACTGGGATGACGAAGCGGTGAACATGGAACCATTGTTCCAAACATTGATTGACGAAATTCCTGCACCACAAGGTGATATGGAAGGTCCTCTTCAATTCATGATCACTACACTTGATTACGATAACTTTATCGGTAAAATCGCTGTAGGCCGTATCGTTCGCGGTAAAATGAAACCTAACCAACAAGTAGCTATCATGACTGGTGAAAGCACTCGTAAAGCGAAAATTGGTCGCGTATACACATACAATGGTTTGAACCGCGTTGAAACTGAGGAAGCTGAAATGGGCGATATTATCGCTTTTGCTGGTATCGACGATATCAATATCGGTGAAACAGTAGCGGATGCTGAAAATCCTGAAGCATTGCCATCTATTTCGATTGATGAACCAACATTGTCCATGGTGTTCTCTGTAAATAACTCTCCATTCGCTGGTCGCGAAGGTGAATTCGTTACATCCCGTCACTTGCGTGATCGTTTGTTCCGTGAAGTAGAAACTAACGTTTCTATGCGTGTAGAAGAAACTGAATCTGCGGATGCTTTCAAAGTATCTGGTCGTGGCGAATTGCACTTGGCGGTGTTGATTGAAACAATGCGTCGTGAAGGTTATGAATTACAAGTAGGTAAACCTCGCGTAATCTTTAAAACTATTAACGATAAATTGTGTGAACCATTGGAAGCATTGACTATCGACGTACCACAAGAATTCATGGGTACAGTAATGGAAAATCTTGGTCAACGTAAAGCTGAATTGACTAACATGGTTGAGTTAGCTGGTTACCTTCGCATGGAATTCGTAATTCCTGCTCGTGGTTTGATCGGTTTCCGTGCACAATTCTTAACAGCTACAAAAGGTAATGGTATTATGAACCATGTATTCCATGGCTATGCACCATACAAAGGTGAAATTCCTTCCCGTACGCGCGGTGCCTTGGTAGCCTTTGAAAATGGCGAAACTACTCCATATGGTTTGAACTCTGTTCAAGACCGTGGTACATTGTTCGTTGGTCCTAACCAAGACGTGTACGCAGGCCAAGTTATCGGTGAAAACACTCGTGAACTTGATATGGATGTTAACCCATGTAAGAAAAACACGTTACTAACATGCGTTCTAGCTCCTCTGATGAAGCAGTTCGCTTGACTCCACCTCGTATCTTCTCCTTGGAACAAGCTCTTGAGTGGATCAACGATGACGAACTTGTTGAAGTAACACCTGAAAGCATTCGTATGCGTAAAACAATCCTTGATCGTACTGCACGTGCGAAAGCGGCTAAAAATAAAAAATAATATGTATACAAGATAAATATGACGACGCTCTTAAGTAGGGCGTCGTTTTTGTTATATATATATATATAAATTCTACATAAGATATTCCTATTTATTATATCCATATGAAAAATAAGATGATAAAATTTATCAGTTTATGTATGATTGATATAGTAATGGCTGAATATACAAAGTATGCATAATACTAGTGGTTATAGGGGTATCGGTATATACGAATCATCTATAACGCTGTATAATAATGTCAAGTTTGTTGATATAAATTATTGATTATGGAGGTTTTTATGAATAAGAAATTATTAGCATCCTTATTTGCTGTAGGTTTAGCTGCAGGCTGTGTATGCTCTTCTGTTGATGCACATGGCGTGTTCTTTGCTAACCGTTTAGATGAAAAAGCGTTAGTTCTTGGCGAAGGTCCAGTAGATGATGCTTATAGTCCAGAAATGGTAAAAGGCATCGTTGGTTTGGATAATAATGGTATGGTAATTCCTGTACAAGTTATCAAACATGAAAAAAATGTAGCAATTATACCTTCTGATAACTTAGGCATTACAGTAACTGACTTTTGACTATGGTTATTGGACCAAAGATAAAGATGGCAAAACTGTACATAAACCAATTACAGAAGTTCCAGGCGCTACAAAAAGTACACATGCTATCAAATACGATGTTCACTACTGGAACGCTGATGCAAAACCATTAAACAATAAAGAAGCTTTTATTCAAATCATCCCTTCTGTTAATCCGTTGACCCTCAGAAAAGGTGATACTTATGAAATCCAAGTATTAAAAGAAGGCAAACCATATGCTAATGCTCCACTTATTAAGGACGTAATCAACGATCTTACTAATGAAAGCCAAGCTGATGCAAACGGTAAAGCAACTGTTACAGTAAGTGCTAATGGCCTTAACGTAGTAGGTGTTGAAGTAGGCTTCCCAACTCAAACTAAAGGTGAACAAAATAAATACTTCAGCGCATTGTCCTTTATTATTGATCCTGAATAATCATTGATTTATAAATTCACAGTGTATGTGAATAAAAAAGACCTCCTAAGTTGGACTTAGGGGGTCTTTCTAGGTTTTTGTGTATAATGGTTTGAACGCGTTTCGTGAGAGAACCGTGTTTATAGATAAGAAAGAAGAGAGATTTTTATGAAACTACCACGTCATATAGCTGCAGTGATGGCTGTATTAGTATTAACTGGAATGTCCTATTCTGCATCGGCTACTGAAATCAATGTGTCTAGTGATAAAGCAGAAGAACTGCTCGGTTTAACAATGGGCTCACCTGTACAAACAACACCTGAAGTTAAACATATTACGGATACGTTAACGGTTAATGTACATGGAAAAAGCTTAACCGATGCAGGTAAAAGTAAAAATGTAACAGGTATCTATAATGGATTTGGTTCACAACTAACGGTAGATAAAGATCTTGTTGTACGGTTAAAGAATGATGCACCAGCAGCCAAAAGAGATCTTGGTCATTATTATATGAGTGCTGTTTACGCCGGTTACGGTGGTAAGGTTCCACGCCTAAGTAAAGATAATCCTGATCGAGATTTTGGTGACACTAACATTCACGTTAAAGGCAATGTAGATATCGATGCTATCGGCTCTGGTTTACAAGTCAATCAACGAGGTCATATCCTTGTTGATGGAGGCGGTAAGATTATCACTCATCCTGTAGAAACATCTGATACCTATTCTGTAGTAGCCGAAGAAGGTGATGTATATGTTAATGCAGGCGCTGATGGCAAACATCCAGGCACTCATGACTTAGTTGCTGTTGGTAATGTGGGCCTTATCAACAAGGATTATGGGCGCGATCCAAATCATAATGAAAGCCCTACTAATATAGCGTTAGCTTTCACAACACCTAACTCTAGTCTTAGTGGTGCTGTTTTGAATGAATATGCTGAAAGCAATAAAAATCCGCATAATTCCGGTGCTGATATTTACCTACAAAATGGGGCTACTTGGAATAATGAATGGATTGGTATGGAACGTCCTACACCTAAGAAAGAACGTCCATCAGGGGACAATGAAGCGTATTTATACAAGGGGAGTAAAGTACGTAATCTCGTAGGTGGTGCAAATCCAACTGCGGCAGGTATTATCCATCCAATCGATGCACGTCCTATTACGATTCAAAATTATAGCGGTTTTGTGAAAGCGGACTACAAGACTGGTGTGCCAGCTAGTGGAGAAGGCAAGGGGCAAATCATTATACAACACGCGGCAGATAACAGCCATGTAACTGTACAAGGGGATAGTGCTAAGAACTTGACTGATGATGCTAGCTATCGTGCTGAAATGCAATCTTTGGCTAATAAATTGCAATACTCTGGAAATGATAAGAAACTAGCCACCGCAGTTCAAATCAATGAAGGCGTGACACGCCCTGCAGCTGTTGCAGAACTTGGTACAGATGCATTTGATGCACAAGGTAATCTTGTTGTAGGTAATACAGCGATTGTTAAACATAATGGTGAATCTTCGTTGGTAAGCGGTTCTAAATCCGCTCTTGCATCTACTGCTATGGCTTGGCGTAATAATACAAATGATTTACAACGCCGCTTAGGCGACCTTCGTTTAGCTAATACAGATCAAGGTGTATGGGCTAAATATATTGGCGGTAAATCAAAGATTACAGATGGTGCTGATGCTCGTATGACCTATAATGGCATTCAAGTTGGATACGACCATAAGGCATCGAATGGCTGGATCTTTGGCGGTGCCCTAGATTACAGTACATCTAGCAATTCTTACGCCGTTGGCAGTGGTGATGGTAAAATTGGAGGCCTTGCGTTATATGGCACAAAACAACATGATGATGGTCGCTATCTAGACATCATCGTTCGTGGAAATCGCTTATCCAATAATTACAAACTTTATTCGGTAGGCGGTCAACGTGTGAACGGTGATTATCACACATTTGGTACATCCTTGAGCGCCGAATACGGTAAACGTATTAAGAAACAAAATGGCTTCTACATCGATCCTAGCGTAGAATTCATCGTAGGTCGTTTGAATGGCGTTTCCTATGATGCTAATATTGCTGGAGGTGGATCCATGCATGTGAATGCAGACGGCATTAACTCCGCCGTAGGTCGATTAGGTTTTGGTATTGGTAAAGAAACAGAAAAATCCAATATCTTTGCAAAACTTGCATTGGCTCATGAATTCTCTGGTAAGATGAATACAACCTATTCTGCATCTGGTAATCCAACAGTAAAAACTGAACTAGATTTGAAAGATACTTGGCTTGATGCGGAAATCGGCGGCTCCTGGAGCGTTCGTCCTAGCACATATTTATATGGTACATTTACTAAAAACTTTGGTGCTACTATAGATAATACATGGCGTATTGATGCGGGGGTACGGCATAATTTCTAATTGAATAATAAATAACATAATTATTTTGTAGTTTTAAAAGCAAAGGGCTGTAACAAAACGGCCTCTTAATACAAAAAAAGCTATCAGTTCATTTTTGTATCATGAACTGATAACTTTTGTTATTCCTTCTTTAATTCTAAAAAGAGGGTTCGGGCATCTTTTTCCGTTATTATGTCATAATTAGTGTATTGCAGCAAGTAAATCTATTAATTTAACAAATTCATTTTTCTATGCTAATATATAAAAACTAGAGCTTATACAACTTCTTAAGTAAGAATTAGGAGAATAGAATATGAAAGTTTTGATCGTAAATGGTAGTAGCCATGTAAATGGTACAACAATGCAAGCTATACAAGAGGTACAAAAGATATTCAGTGATGCAAATGTAGATACAGAGGTCATTCAACTTGGCAATAAACCTATTCGTGATTGTATTCAATGTGGCTATTGTTTTGAACATGGTGAATGTGTATTTAAAGATGATGATGTAAATGCATTCGTAGAAAAAGCGAAGGATGCGGACGGATTTATTTTTGCCACACCTGTATACTATGCACATCCAAGTGGTCGTATTTTATCCTTTTTAGATCGTGTATTTTTCAGTGCAGAAAATGTAACACCAAATCCATTTGCCTTTAAACCAGGCGCATCCATTGCCGTAGCTCGTCGTGGTGGTACAACGGCCTCCTTTGATGTGCTTAATAAATATTTTGGTATTTCTCAAATGCCAATTGCAGGCTCTACGTATTGGAATATCAGCCACGGCCTAGTAGCAAAGGATGCTAAGCAAGATGAAGAAGGCATGCAAACAATGCGCAACTTGGCTAGAAATATGGTTTGGATGATGCGTAGCTTTGCTGTAGCTAAGGAACAAGGTGTACCATATCCAGATACAGAGAAAAACGTATCTACGAACTTTGTACGTTAATACCTTAGCACTTGGTTAGGTACTATAGGAGTTATGATGGTTAAAATTTTATTCATTTGTCATGGTAATATTTGTCGTTCAACTATGGCTGAGTTTTATATGAGGCATATCGTTGCGAAAGCTGGACTTAGCGATTCTATTTACGTTGAGTCTGCCGCCACATCTCGTGAGGAGATAGGAAACGACACCCATTATGGGACTAAGCAAAAACTAGATGAAATGGGTATTCCTTATACTCGTCGTAAGGCTCGTCAAGTAACTGTTGATGACTATCACAACTTCGATTACCTCATTATCATGGATGAAAATAATGGACGTAATTTAAAACGAATTATTGGCGATGATGTAGATTCTAAGGTATTCAAGGCCATGTCTTTTGTTGGTGAAAGCCGTGATGTAAAGGATCCTTGGTATACGGGAAACTTGATGAAACCTATAACGATGTAAGTCGTAGTTGCGATGCTCTATTAGTGTTGATTAAAGAGCATATGTAATAGAAACAGCCCCTATAGTTAGCTAATAAAATGTTTAACTATAGGGGCCTTTCCATATGTGACTTGTGTTTGATTACTTTAGACTCTGGTCGATAAGCCGAAGCGTCTCTCTGTCGTTAAAAGTATTTCATTTTGATATAATAATACATAATAAAATAGTATGGCAAATTGCTGAATATCTTAATTGTGAGAAAGTTAAGGGGAGGCGTTTATTATGACAACAATGTTTCAAGAGACGGTAAAATGCTATGTGTGCGGGAAAGAGTCAAAGCAAACTGTTCTTGGTTCTACAAATAGTTTTGGCTCTCAAGACTTAGATTTACGACCACCTGAAATGATGCGTGGTACAATGGAGTATTGGGCTCACGAGTGCCCCTATTGTGGTTATATTGCTAAAAATATAGACCTTGGCACTGTAGTTACAGAGGCATGGTTAGCTAGAGTGGAGTTTATAAATGCTAATAATATTGAGTTTGAATCAGAATTAGCCAAAAGATGTTATAAAGAGTATTTGATAAATCTTGAAGATGAAAAATAAATATAAAGCATTTGCTGTAATATTGTATGCTGCTTGGGCGTGTGACGATGCTCAAGATATTGGAAATGCTGTTCTATGCCGTAATTTGGCACTTGATTTGATTGATGAGCTTATTGAAAAAGAAGATGATCCTCGACATTAATGTTGCAAAAAAATTGATTTATTACGGAGAAGTAATCAATTTAATAAAAGCATTAGAAGAGTTTAGTGGTATTTTTTTATGGAGCAAGATTTACTACAAGATATTCTTGATTTTCAATTAGAAAAGGCAAAAAAATCATGATAATGCTTGCTATACAGTTGAAGATGTAAAAAAATCTATCGTATAATACCCCGAAAGCCTTAGTAGTAAGCCCTTGTATTTTACTACCAATTTTACTACTAAGCGGGTGTAAAACTTTGCTAAGTTTTTGCGTTGCAGGATTGTTTTTCGGCAGAATCTGAAAGTGCCGATAACCCTTGCAAAATGCGGTATTTCATTGCTTTTTAAAGAAGTTATATTAGAAATAGCCCCCTAATATTAGTTGATATACAACTTAATATTAGGGGATTTTTCTATATGAACCTAGTGTTTTGTATATACTTTATACTACCGAACCATAGCGTTATATGGTATAATTTTTTTAAGTATTCATGCGCCTATAGCTCAGGGGATAGAGCGCCGGTCTCCGGAACCGGGTGCGCAGGTTCGAATCCTGCTAGGCGCACTAATATAAAACGGCTTCTCGAAATTTCGAGAAGCCGTTTTTATATGTTACTATCTATATTTATTACATTGAATTCCTCTAGATCTAAATTCTTTTATGAGTATGTCTATTGATTTATCAATAATTTCTTCGTTAGATATATATACCATTTTTGTAATAGACAGTACCATCGAATTCTATCCAACGACTTGTTTTACCATTTATTTTGCAAATCTTCATTCTCCCGCCCAGCTACCCATGCTGCGGAATTTTTTTCCCTTTAGAGAAACGCACCTCTCGAATATCTTTTTAATTTATAGGTTCTTCTTACTAATCCAATGCCTATAGAGACTTGATCATCTGTAAAATAAAGAAGTTTATAACGTTCTTCAGGAGGCATAGCTCTAATAATAGATAGATTATAAGTCGCAAATGTGACAGCAATAGTGACTAATGCAAACATTAGGATTATCATATTTTTTTCCATACTTTTTAAGTCCTCCTTCTCTATATTATAATAAATATAAGTAATGTATGAAATAATTATTATAGTAAGTCAACTTTGATGTATTATTTACATTTATTAATAGGAGAGAAATGAATGGATACACATGCACGAACCGCAAAATGGAGCAAAGGCGTACCTGAGATGGATGTATTGTCCTTGGCGGAGCAGGAAATGGTTTGTAATAAGGTGGCTAAACAATTATTCGTTATCTGTGTTACTGTAGTTACTTTAATACTGATTGCTATTATAGCTGGTATGTTTGAAAGTCCATGGCTTTTAGATTATATGACGGATACGGCGAATACAACAAATCAAAATCTAAGTACTGCTCATTCGCAAGCAGGGCGAGCAGGTGGTACCATGGCTAGTTTGCCCCGCATGATACCAGTATTAGCGGCTATGTTGATCCCTACAATGGTGGTGTTCTATATTATTAAAAAGCCTTTGCTTAAAAGGGAAACCAGAAAATTAGTAGAAAAGAAATTAGCGGATACTTCTAGTACTGATGATGTACTGACATCGGTGTATTGGGCTTTTTCTAATCAAGAGTATGTGAGTAATGATGCTTTCACCTTGGATATCATTAATTATATCGAGGATAATAAAGCTAATTGGAATCCGAATGGCATCGCTATTAATAGTCGTAAGGTATGCATCGTTTATGAAGCTTTTATTACAGGGATTGAGCAGCTTAGAAGCAATGAAACTGTTATAGATATGAGTTATTTAGACGAAGAATGTCGTATTGATGGAGTATTTCAAACAGACATTAAAGTGTATCTAACTGCAGATAATGGAAAATACTTTACCAATGTAGAGTTATTAAGGAAGATTCACAATCAACTTGCTTATAAAGATTTAGGTAATAATGAATCTTTTGAGGGCTTAGAATATGTTGATACTGATGGCGGAACTTCAGTATATCGGCTTATGACAGGTTCATAAAATGTATTCTATAGTTTGCACTTCATGAATGAAACTTCATATCAGTTATATATTTGATGTGGTATAATATTGTAAAAATTTATTCATTATAGTTTTTATAAGAATGGAGAGAGTATTAAATGAGTTCATTAATATTTATACTAATATTGGCCCTCGCAGTGTTCTTTATTAAAGCAATATAATTCTTTACAAAGCTTAACTGTGGAAATTAAAGAAGCGCGCCAATATTATCGTAGCTTACGAGAAAAAAAGGTAGCCATTGTAAATCAATTTGCCGGTTTAGTTGATAAATACGGTGATTATGAAAAAAATATCCAACTGAAAGTATCTGATAATTTCGTGGAAATGGCTCGTGAAACAGCAAAAGCAGTTCAGAATATTACGGCTTTAGCTAATCAATTCCCAGAGTTAAAAGCAGATACTCAATATGGTAAATTTTTAGAAGCGATTAGTGAAAATGAAACTTTCATTTCTAATAAACGGGAAATCTATAACTTCCAAGTTAAAGAGTACAATAGTGCTATCGCTCAAATTCCAATGGTGTTTGTAGCAGCTATGTTAGGCTTTAAACAAGCTCCTTTCTTTGATCCTAAGAATGAAGCAGCCCTTGCTGAATTCAGCGGTGCAGATCCAGAAGCTATTAAAAATTTAGCGAAAGAAGGTACTGATAAACTTAGAGATACATTTGATAAGAAAACTAACGCTCCTAAACCACAAGAACCAGCTGAACAACCAGAAAAACCAGCTAGCGTGGAAGAATTAGAAGAACAAGTATTAAAACAAAATGATCTTGGAAAAACCTGTGGAACCAGAAGAATCTAAGGAAGAAGATAAAAAAATAATTTATCTAAATAAAATCATACATAAATGGACTATAACTTGATGCGTTGATATTGCGTATTGTTATAGTCCTTTTGTTTTTGCAGAAAAAAAGGGCGTGAGCCTTATATTGTTTTTAATCATTGAAGGAGCATAATGTGATTAGATTAGAAAAATGTGACTATAGTAACACAAAAATTTATTGAGAATAATATACAATAAAAAAATATAGTATTCATATCATAATCTAAACCGGCCCATTTTTGGAACAATGAGGCTATATGGATATTGTGTTAACTATATTTATTTTAGTATACAAATTATCATAGTAGAGGATATATAATGAACAATACAATACGAGAAGTATCCGTTGATCTCGAGGATTGGCGTGATGAACAAGATGCGTGGAACAATCGGTCTACATTTTTTGTGGAATTACATAACCGCGAGGATCGTAAGGCCCAAGTAACTAATTTCATTTCATTTGTAAAGGAAGAAAATCTATTACCACTCGCAGGGGCTAGTGTCCTTGATGTGGGCTGTGGCGTATGTGATTATGCGCTTGGTTTAGCACGAGAGGGCTATAAGGCGACAGGCATTGATTTGTCTGATGGCATGATTCGAGGGGCTAAACAATTAGCTGATAGAGAAGGGCTAGATGTGAACCTATATATTGCTCCTTGGTCTGATGAAACAAGAATCAAACTAAAATGGGATAAAACCTTTGATTTTGCATATAGCTTTTTCTGCCCTGTCATGTATGATGTAGACAATATTCGTGCTATGCATGACACGAGTCGAAATACTTGTTTGTGGGTAGCTTTCAGCGAGCGACATGATGAAATCGTTGATATGCTGTCAGATCATTTCTTTGGTCGAGATGCATTCCCTTGGCATGATAAAATGGAGGAATCCTTAGCCGCTATTCACGAGATGGGGCATAATGTGAAAGTCACTTATAAACAGCGCCTGAAACTGAGGTGATGAGCCTCGATAAGGCTGTTGAGTACTTTACAATGCGTCTCCATAATAATGGATGGGGTACTATGGATGCGATGAAAGAAGAAATTAGAAACCTAATTGAGCCATTAGCTGTGAATGATGAAATTACAAATCGTACAGTAGATAAAGTGGCTTGGGTAACTTGGTCTGTGAAATAGGAGACATATATGACAGTTGATGAAAAGCGTAAGTTAGAATTAAAGACTATGTACCAAATTGTTGGCATCTATTGTCATGACAAGCATCATACGCCCAAAGGAAAACTCTGTGAAGATTGTGAACAGGTATGGCAGTATGCGCAACATCGCATCGATGTATGCCCACATATGGCTCATAAGACATTTTGTAGTGTGTGCAAAACGCATTGCTATGCGCCTATATACCGTGAAAAAGTTCGAGAAATCATGCGCTATGGTGGACCACGAATGATGTTTGTATCACCAATTCAAGTTATTAAGCACATGTATCTTGAGTGGAAGGATAGAAAACAACATACTAAAGTAAACAAAAACTCCGTCTAACTCATATGAGTGGACGGAGTTTACATTCTTTATGCAATAGCTTTGTCAAATACAGCTTTGATGTATGCTTTTGTTTGGTCGTAGCTTTCACCAGGTTGAGCCTCATATTGTTTATCAAGGTCGAACCAAAGATTTGGATAATATTCATATGGATGTGTTTTGAATAATTCAGCCGCATCTTGATCTTCAACCCAGTTGATTTTGATATCCGCGTAAGCAGGGTTTTCAGCTTGTAATTCTTCAATAGCACGGAATGCATTGTGGCAGTATGGGCAGCCATTTAAATGGAAACCTAAAATTTCTTTCATAGTATTAAGTCCTTTCAGAAATATGTATAAACTTAGTAATTTATGGTATTATTTCATACTCACATTATGTAAGATATGATATATTTAAAAGTATATCACAAATAATAATGATATTCAATTTTTTAAATATAAGACCTATTATATTATCGTTAGGTTGTTATAGACGTATATAGGAGGTTGACTATGATTTCAGGTGCCGCATATGTGGTGAAAGCATTGCAAGAGGAGAAGGTTGAGTTTTTATTCAACTATCCAGGGGCAGCTACCATCGATATTATGGATGAGTTATATAAACAAGATCAGGTGAAGGTTATTTTGCCTCGTCACGAACAAGCATTGGCACATGCTGCCGATGGTTATGCACGTAGTACAGGCCAGGTCGGTGTTTGCATGGTTACGTCTGGACCAGGTGCGACGAATCTTGTTACAGGTATTGCTACGGCTTATTCAGATAGTGTGCCTATGGTGTGTATTACAGGACAAGTGGATTTATCTTTGATGGGCAATGATGCATTTCAAGAGGTGGACACTGTTGGTATCGTTCGCAACGTTTGTAAATATGCCATTACCGTTCGTGATCGCAAGGATTTAGGACGAATTCTGAAAGAAGCCTTTTACATTGCTCGCACAGGCCGTCCAGGTCCTGTTGTAGTAGATATTCCAAAGAATATTCAAAAAGCGATGGGCACAGAGGTATATCCAACAGAGGTAAATATTCGCGGATATAAGCCAAACACAACCGTACATATTGGGCAAGTCAAAAAGGCGTGCTCTATTATTTCTAAAGCAAAACGACCTTTGTTTTTACTTGGTGGGGGTATTAGCATTAGTGGTGCCAATGATCTTATGACTCAACTGGTGGATAAAACGGGGATTCCCGTGGTAACCACCTTGATGGGTAAAGGCGCCATTAGCTCGCGTCATCCATTGTACTTAGGCAATGTAGGCATTCATGGTGGCTATGCACCAAATGTAGCGCTTACCGATTGCGATGTTATGATTTCTATCGGCACTCGTTTTAATGACCGCATTACCGGTAAACTGAGCACCTTTGCACAAAACTGTAAAATTGTACATATCGATGTAGATGCAGCATCTATTTCTAAATATTAAGGTAGATATTCCAATCGTAGCAGATGCAAAGTTGGCAATTGAGGCTTTATTAGAATACATGGAGCCTCATGATTTAGGGGAATGGCCTACTCAATTGCAACAATTGAAAGTTGATCATCCTATTACGCAAGCTGATGAAGATGGTTTAACACCAGAAGCCATCATTCAATATATCAATGACCACTATGAGCGACCTATCGTGACAACCGATGTGGGGCAAAACCAATTGTGGACCACACAATTCTTAGAAATTGAAGGTAACCATCAATTGTTGACCTCTGGAGGATTGGGTACGATGGGCTATGGATTCCCAGCCGCTATTGGTGCTAAATTTGGCAATCCTCATACGCCTGTTTTGGCTATCTGTGGCGATGGTGGGGTGCAAATGAATATTCAAGAATTTGCAACAGCTATGCACTATCACTTGCCGGTGACCTTGGTTGTCATTAATAATGGCTATCTTGGCAATGTCCGTCAGTGGCAACAACTCTTTTATGACAAACGCTATGCATGTACGAATCTGTTGATGGATGAAAGCGCCATCGTCACACGTGATTTAATTGACAAGGGCGAATTTGAATATGTACCAGATTTTGTAAAATTAGCAGAAGCTTATGGTGCACAAGGTGTTCGTGTCACAAAGGCCGAAGAATTAAGAGCTGCCTTTGCAAAAGCAGATGCTTTCAAAAAAGGCCCTACACTCATTGAATGTATCATTCCAACTGAGGTAAATGTTTTGCCGATGGTACCGGCAGGCAAATCATTGAGCGATATGTTATTAAAGGATAAAAAATAGGAGGGGCTATGGAATTACATTTAGAAAAACGCTGTATTTCAGCATATGTAGAAAACCAAATCGGCGTATTGGCAAAGATTTCTGGCCTCTTCGCTGGTAAAAACTATAACCTTGACACCTTAACTGTAGGGGAAACAGAAGACCCTACCATGTCTCGTATGACCATTGAACTTACCTGCGATGATTTAACATACGAGCAAATCATCAAGCAACTTAACCGCAGTGTTGAGGTCATTAAGGTTATCGACTTTACAGATATGCCCATTACAAAAAAAGAATTACTATTCATCAAGATTAATAGCTGCAAAGAAGCAGATAAACAAGAAATCTTTCGCATTGCGGAAACCTTTAATCTTGAAGTGATTGATTACAATCGTAAATCCGTACTCGTGCAATGCGTAAAAACAGTATCTAAGAACAATGACATGATTGCTTTATTTAAAGATATGTTCGTTAATCGCATCGAAGTTGTCCGTGGTGGCAGTGTCGCAATCGAGGCATTGGCGACTCCAGATCGCTAGTGACATATAGACCTAGAGTATTCAGGTTGAGTAGCCCATACTTGCTCGCTCCACCGGCCGGGTCTGACTTCGCCCTTCGGGCTTCGCAGGGCCAAAGTTTGGCGTTCAGCTCATACTTGCTCGTTCCAGCTACCTTAACGGTCTTCGGCCGAGGGCCTCGACCTAGTAAAGTCACTGCGCTAGTATGAGCTTCACTCGGACAATAATGTCAATTCGTTTTATGGTATAATAAGATATCGAATGTATTAAATATAGAGACCTTGCTTTAATTTAGACAAGGTCTTTTTGAGTAGGAGGATATATGAGTTTATTAGAAGATATTTTGGCACACAATCGTGAGTATGTAGAGGATCAGAATACAGGTTATGTAGAGACGGATACTAAATGCAGTAAGATGCCAAGTCGTGAGATGGCTATCGTTACATGTATGGATACGCGTCTTGTGAATTTCTTAGAGGATTCTATGGATATTGGACGCGGTGAGGCAAAAATCGTTAAGACCGCAGGTAACTGCATTACAGGTCCTTTTGATGGTATCGTACGTAGTTTGCTCGTATGTATTTATGAACTAGGGGTTAACGAAATCTTTATTATTGGTCACCACGAATGTGGCATGGCGAAAACAACGGCTAAAAATTTAACAGAAAAAATGTTAGCTCGTGGTATTGCACCAGAAGCGATTCACATGGTGAGAAAAGAAATGGAACGCTGGGCAGATGGTTTTACACATCCTGCTGAAAATGTAGAGGAAACCGTGGACGAATTGCGCATGAATCCTTTAATCCCTAAAGATGTGCCTATTCATGGTCTTATTTTCCACCCTAGAACAGGTGAAATCGAAGTCATCGTTAATGGCTATACACAAATGAAACAATATTACGAAAAATAATAGGTAAATCCTTTAATAGAGGTATTGAGAATTGAGCCATATAGATAAATTAGATACGTTTGAAGTAGCATGTAAGCATTTTCTCGGAGACTTTTCAAATTTTAAAAATCTCATTTCTACCCAAGTTCAATCGTTAGGTGGGTTAGACTGGTCTTTTGATAAAAGGTTCTACTAAGGTTTGTAGTGCTGATGAAAAAGGGTTTGAAGAAACGCTGCAAAGTTGGGGTAGCATATAGACTACAGGTTGAACTATCTCAAGTTGATGCAGAAACTATTTGGACGGAATTTAGTCGATTTTGGGGTGCTACTACTTTAAATCAGCTTGAAAGAGTATATAGCAATGAGGAATTAGGGCGCTATCAATTTATAGCAAATAATTCTATAGGTGATGAGATTATTTGTGGTATCTATTTACCTAATGAATGGAACATACCGCAATTAAATATGTTGGGATGTATTTCTGCTAGATATAGAAAAAGCAGATATTAAAGAAGTATAGAAAACTCTGATTTGACTTAAAAGTTAAGTTTAAGTTTTATAATATATTCATATTAGTACTTAATACATATTTACATAAAGGAACTATATGAATAAAAAGTAAACTATTAAAAACGACTGTAGCTATTGTAGCTTTGGCTGCATTAGTTACAGGTAGCTATGTATATAAAAGCCGCTATATATGACAAATTGTAGCAAAGGATAATAGCACGAGCCGAACTATTATGTGGCAATCGGATGGTACACAATTAGATGAGTCTGTGTTAGAAAAATAAAGAAAAAGACACCTTTTGATAATCTGCCAAGAATTTCTTGGATAGAGATAATTAAGAGGTGTCTTTTTGTATGACAAAAATATAATACTTATAATGATAAATAAAAAAATACGAATAATATGTATAAATACTTGAATATAATGGTGGTTAGTATTATAATACGTACATAGATTATAAATATACATAAAAATATGCATATAAAATGCATAAAACATAAAGGAGATATGGCCATGCACACATTAGAAAGCTTAATAAAACAATATGCTTCACAATATTTAGAACAAGTTGTGGCATGGCGTCGACATATTCATAGTCATCCAGAATTATCAGGAGAGGAACAAGAAACATCTTTATACATTCAAAAGATTCTTGGAGAATTGGGAATTCCCTATGTGAATGATGTTTCAGATTATGCAGTTATCGGTGAAATACAGGGCGCTCATACAGGCCCTGTTATTGCGTTACGGGCCGATATTGATGCATTGCCAATCCATGAAACTACGGGATTACCATTCGCCTCTCAAAATGAAGGTGTTATGCACGCCTGTGGTCATGATAGTCATATAGCGATTTTACTTGGTGCTGCTGCTATTTTGCAATCAATAAAGGACCAATTGCACGGCACAGTAAAGCTCGTATTTCAACCCTCTGAAGAGGAGGCTTTATTTCCCGGTGCTCAAGGCATTGTAGATAGTGGTATCCTCAATGATGTTGATGAAATCTATGGACTCCATGTATGGCCACAACTACCTGTAGGAACGGTAGGACTCAAAAAAGGTCATCTCATGGCGGCATCAGATCATTTCCTCGTTCATATTCAAGGCAAATCTACCCATGGCGCAGAGCCTCACAATGGTATCGATGCCATCGTGGCAGCCGCTAACTGGATCGTAAATGTAGAATCTATGGTGGCTCGTGAAACAAATCCGATGGAAAACCTCGTGTGTACCATCGGCGTTATCAACGGTGGAGACCGATACAATGTGGGCTGTGGCGACGTGTACCTAGAGGGGACTTGCCGGACCTATGAACCAGAAAAACGGGATTATATTGAACGTCGTTTAGGTGAAAGTTTACAAGCCTTAGACCTAATGTTCAAAACAAAGAGTTCCTTAGACTATAAACGTGGTCATGGGGCAACTACAAATAATTCAGAGGCTATTGATTATGCCACATCCATTGTAGAAAAATATCTCGGTAAAGATGCAGTAGTACATCCAGAACATCCGTCTATGGCGGCAGAAGATTTTTCTGCATACTTACAACATATAAAAGGTGCATTCCTTTGGTTGGGCACTGGCTTTGAGGGGAATCCTGCACTTCATAATGCCTGCTTTACCATCGATGAAAGTATCTTAGAATCAGGTATTACCATGATGGCTGCCATTGCTGCCGAATATTTACAACCGAAATAATAACTTTCACAGAGCATAATAAAATTTGAAATAGCAATACATATAGAAATTATTACTAAAATTAGAAATACCTACGTAAATACCGTATAGATTGAAGGAGTTATCATGAAAAGTTTACATAATAGATCATTTAAAACCATGCTAGATTATACACCAGAAGAAATTAAATACTACTTAGAGTTAGCCGCCAAATTAAAAGCGGATAAGAAAACTGGTAAAGAAATTAAGTCCATGGAAGGCAAAAATTTTGTGCTCATCTTTGAAAAGGATTCTACGAGAACGCGTTGTGCCTTTGAAGTCGGTGCGGCCGACCAAGGGGCTCATACAACATATCTTGGTCCTACAGGTTCTCAAATGAATAAAAAAGAATCCTTAAAGGACACAGCTCGTGTTCTTGGTTCCATGTATGATGCCATCGAATTTCGTGGCTTTGACCAAGAAGACGTAGATACCTTGGAACAATATTCCGACGTGCCTGTATGGAACGGCCTAACAGATATGGATCATCCTACACAAACATTGGCAAATTTCCTTACATTACAAGAACATATCGACAAACCATTGAACGAAATTTCCTATGCCTATGTAGGCCATGGTCAATCCAATATGTGTAATGCCTTAATGAGTGGTGCCGTAAAAATGGGCATGGATTTTCGTCTCATCGGTCCTAAACAATACTGGCCAGCAGGTCCATTCTACGAAGAATGTTTAAAGGTAGCGAAGGAAACAGGCGCTACCATTACATGCACAGATAATGTAGCAGAAGGTGTGAAAGGCCTTGATGTTATCTATACCGGCGTATGGGTAACGATGGGTGATACCTATGATATGTGGGAGGAACGGATTAATACATTTAAACCTTTCCAAGTGAATGCGGACATGATGGCTTTAACAGGCAATCCGAATACTAAATTCTGCCACTGCTTACCAGCATTCCACAATACAGAAACACAAGTTGGCAAAGATATTTTTGAACGGTTCGGTATGAATGGTATCGAAGTAACAGAGGACGTATTTGAAGGTCCTAACTCCTTAGCATTTGAGGAAGCAGAAAATCGTTTGCACACTATAAAAGCAGTTATGGTTGCTACCTTTGGCGACTATCCAATGGAGTAATAGGCTGTAATCTATAGTGAACCATATTTGCTAACAGATGAGACTAAAATGATAAATCATGATGCACGATGAATGGTTGCATCAGTTAGAAGTAAAGAAGGTATAATATGAATCCCTATAAAGTATTTATCGTAGGCCATGAGGGCACTACGGGGCTTAGAATTCACGAACGGCTGTCGGGTCGGAAGGATATTACATTATTATCCATCTCCGATGAGGACCGTAAGAATATAGATGTTATCACAAGCATCGCAAAGGACGCGGATATCGTATTCTTGTGCTTGCCTGATGCGGCCTCCAAAGAGGTGGTGGCTGCTATCGGCGATTACCCTTGCAAGATTATCGACACATCCACAGCGTTCAGAACGGCTACTGATTGGGCTTATGGATTTCCTGAGCTTGGTGAAAGCTACAAAAACGATATTAAAACAAAACAACATATTGCGAACCCTGGCTGTCATGCGAGCGGTATGATTGCTTGTATTACCCCTCTTGTGAAAGCTGGCATTGCTCCAGTAGATTATCCTTTCACCATTACATCCCTTACCGGTTATAGCGGGGGTGGTAAAAAGATGATCGGTCAATACGAATCGAAGCCAAAGGATTATTTTCTTTATGCACCGCGTCAATATGGCCTTGGTCAACAGCATAAACATTTGCCAGAGGTAACCCATGTATGTGGCCTTACAGAAGCGCCAATATTCATGCCTATCGTAGATGATTACTATAGCGGCATGGAGGTGAGCGTTGGATTACATACACGTTTATTATCTAAACCAGTTACCATCGAAGATGTACATGCGGCCTTAGTAGCGTTTTACAAGGATAGCACTGTTGTTACGGTAGCACCTCTTAATGTAAAAGAGGATAATGCAGCATTTTTAAATGCTAACAAACTTAGCAATATGGATGGGATGATCGTCTCTGTAACAGGAAATGATGAACGCATGGTGGTTCACGCCATTTTTGATAATTTAGGTAAAGGCGCTTCTGGTGCAGCTGTACAATGTATGAATATTGCGCTTGGATTGCCAGAAGAAACGGGGCTTTCACTATGAATACTGTAACAAATGCGATGCGGGCGCATATTTTAACGGCGGCCGTACCGTATATCAAACAATATACAGATAAATATGTAGTCGTAAAATATGGCGGTAATGCTATGACGGATCCGGAACTCAAAAAATCCGTTATGAACGATTTGCTTCTATTACAATTAGTAGGGGGTGAAAGTAGTCCTTGTCCACGGTGGCGGCCCAGATATTAATAGCACCTTGGCGGCCATGAACATTGAATCGAAATTCAACAATGGATTGCGCGTTACTGATAAAGAAACGATGAATGTAGTACAAATGGTGCTAGCTGGTAAGGTCAATAAAGGCCTTGTGGCAGACCTCATCGGCTTTGGTGGCCGTGCCGTTGGCCTATGTGGCGTTGACGGTGAAATGATTCAAGTACACAAGAAAAATGAGGAACTTGGCTATGTTGGTGAAGTGGATACAATCGATCCAAAGGTAATTGATGATGTCATCAGCAAAGGCTATATTCCGGTTATTTCATCCATCGGTTGTGATGCGGAGGGCAATGTATATAATGTCAATGCCGATACGGCAGCCGCTAAAATTGCGGGTGCTCTCCAGGCTGAAACGATGGTAGCTATGACTAATATAGATGGCGTATTGCGAGATGTACATGACCCAAATTCGCTGATTCCTAAAATCACCATGGCTGAAGCAGAGCAATTAAAAGCTGAGGGCATCATCGCCGGTGGTATGATACCAAAGGTAGATTGTTGCTTAGAGGCAATCAACGCAGGGGCTCAAAAGGTATTTATCATAAATGGTGAAATACCTCATGCAATCCTTATCGAATTATTAACCGATGAAGGCCTTGGTACAATGTTTGTAAAGTAATATAGTGAATATAACGATGTAAGCATCAATTGCTATCGTTATATTGTAGATACATATACGGCAATAGGCCGTACGTTTGGAGGATATGATGAGTAAGACACAAGATTTTGAAAAACAAGATAAAGAATATATAGCCAATACGTATGGCCGTTTTAATGTTTGCTTTGAAAAAGGTAAAGGCTCCTTATTGTGGGATGTAGAGGGCAAGGAATATATTGACCTTGGTTCTGGTATTGGCGTTACTGCCTTTGGTGTAGATGACGATGAATGGTCCAAAGCGGTTATCGAACAAACCCATGCATTGAATCATATTTCTAATCTCTATTATTCGGTACCACAAATTAAATTGGCAGAATTATTATGTAAAAAAACAGGCCTGAAAAAGGTGTTTTTCTGTAACTCTGGTGCAGAATCTAACGAGTGCTCTATCAAGGCAGCGCGGAAGTATAGCCATGACAAATATGGCGAGGGCCGTAATGTCATCGTGACCCTTGTTAACAGCTTTCATGGCCGTACGGTAACAACCTTGTCCGCTACGGGGCAGGACGTATTCCATCAACATTTCTTCCCGTTCACAGAAGGCTTTATTCACACGCCTGCTAATGATATTGATGCGGCTTTGAAAGTCCTTGCTAATCCTGCGGTATGCGCTATCATGATGGAACCCATCCAAGGTGAAGGTGGCGTTATGCCTCTAGATAAGGAATTCGTTCAAGCCGTTACCAAATATGCACATGAACACGATCAACTCGTGCTTATTGACGAAGTACAAACAGGTAATGGTCGGACAGGTAGCCTGTATGCATACGAACAATTTGGTATCGAACCAGATATCGTATCTACCGCTAAGGGCTTAGCTGGTGGTTTACCTATGGGGGCAACCTTGTTCAATAAAAAAACACAATACGTTCTAACTGCTGGTGCTCATGCGACCACATTCGGTGGGAACCCAATCTGTGCTGCTGCAGGATGTACTATCATCGAACGGTTGACACCAGAATTCTTGGCGACTGTGAAAGCTAAAGGTGATTATGTAAAACATGCCTTAGAAGGTAAAACAGGCGTAGTTGGTGTGAGCGGTATGGGCCTCATGATTGGTATTGAAACGACAGTTGATCCAAAAGAGGTTATCGCTAAATGTTTAGAAAAAGGCGTAGTATGTTTATCTGCTAAAAATAAGGTTCGTTTATTACCGGCTCTTAATATTCCGCAAGAGCAACTAGAAAAAGCAATTACCATCTTGGCGGATGTGATTGGGGAATTAGCTAGTGAATAAAGCGGTTAGTAGCTATCGATTTTACAATATATAAAATCAATTTAGTCAACCATGAAAATTTGTAAATATATAGAAAAAGTCCGATGAATATATAGACTTTATACTTTATTCGTGATAACCTAGAATAAATAGTCTATATTGGAGGAGTAATTATGAATACAGAATCCTTACGTAATGATGTATTGGTGCCAGCAGTTGCTAAAACATTAGACATTGCAGCAAAGGCTAAACCAACAAAAGATGAACTCTGCACAACTGCAAAAATTACAGCAGCCGTAGCAGTAGTAACAGCTGTTGTATCCTTAGGGGTACAAGCATTCTTGCGCAATCGATAAGAAACATAAAGAAAACGACATGGCGTTGCCTGTCGTTTTCTTTTACATTTACCCTGTTATTCCCATAAATATGGGGATTTCCATTTGTTTGATTACCCTGTGTTTACAGCTAAGGAGGCGACACCATGCATAGCCGCGATTTAATAGAACAATATAAAATCTATGTCCAAGACTGGCGTAGGTATTTTCATAAACATCCTGAACTCAGCAATGAAGAATTTGAAACAACAAAAACACTTGCCAAAGAATTAGAGTCCATGGGCGTAGAGGTTCATGTAGACGAAGAACGTGGAACGGGCCTCATCGGTATTATTCATGGCGAGAAAACCGGCAAAGCCATTGCACTTCGTGCGGATATTGATGCATTACCTGTACAGGAACACAATACATTTGATTTTAAATCCGATGTAGATGGCAAGATGCATGCGTGCGGACATGATGGTCACATGGCTATTTTACTGGGTGCAGCTAAGATGCTTACCTCTATGAAAGACCGCATTGAAGGCGATGTATATCTTGCATTTCAACCGGCCGAAGAAACAGGTGCAGGTGCACCTGCATTTATGAAGTTTGATGATTGGTTTGAAAAGGTAGATGCTATCTTTGGAGGTCATGTGTGGATTGATTTACCAGCAGGTCTCGTTTCCGTTGAGGCTGGCCCTCGCATGGCGGCTAGTAGTAAAATTACGATCAATGTGAAAGGCAAACAAGGCCATGGTGCACAACCGCATCAAGCGGTTGATGCCATTGTAGTAGCCAGTGCCATCGTGATGAACCTACAAACCGTAGTCTCTCGCAATGTTAGTGCTCTAGATTCTCTCGTGATTACCATTGGTAATATCCACTCTGGTTCAGAATGGAACGTTATCCCAGGCGAAGCTCAAATGGGTGGTACAATCCGTTTCTTTGATCCAACGCAAGAAGACCATTATGTAGAATCTATACGCCGCGTTGTAGAACATACAGCATTAGCCTATGGTGCAACGGCAGAATTAATCTATGAACGAAAAGTGCCGGCTACGATTAATGATGCAGCAGCTAGTGAATTAGCAGAACGGGTTGTGATTGATACCCTTGGTAAAGAAAAGCTATCCAAGATGCGTCAAGTAATGCCGGGCGAAGACTTTGCGTGGTATTTGCAAGAAAAGCCAGGATGCTTTGCCTTTATAGGTATCCAAAATTCAGAGGTAGGCGCTACCTTTGATCACCATAACAATCGATTCACCATGGACGATAGCGTACTATCTGCAGCATCGGCGGTGTATGCGGAATATGCTGTGCAGTGGTTGAAGGTACATAAATAAAATTAGTTTATTAGACGTTTTTAAATGATGCCACATCTTTTTAATTAATGCTGTGGCATCTATTTTTTTATGGTATCTATATTTCTGTTAGATAAATAGTGACATTTCTTTTATATAATTTGTGTTATAATATACATACATATTAACTCACTGAAATGTTAAATTAAATAATCCCTGATGGGGACGGAAACTCATCGACGGTGTACGTTAGTTTCATATATTTACCCCCTATTGTTAAATTAAATAATCCCCCTATCAGGGCCCTAACAAAGACTCTATCTTAGAAATAGTTAAGATAGAGCCTTTTTATGTTACAATAAAGCTTAATAATAGTATTATTTCTTATTTTTATATCTGTGTTTTGTTTTTTTAATTAAAAGGATCTATTATGGAACAATTTCACTCTATGTTTTCTCTATCAGGTCGTATGAATCGTCGATCTTTCTTTATCAATATGTTTATTGTATTTGCCATCGGTTTTGTGGGCGGCTTTATTATGGGCTTCTCTGGTTATTCTATGTTGAGTATTTTAATTGGTGCTCCGTTTATACTTATCGCTATGGTGCGTGAGATAGCCATTGCAGCAAGACGTATTCATGATATTAATGGTCCTACATTTTTAGCTTTCATTTATATTGTATTAGGGATTCTTGCCGTATGGTCCCGTGAAATTGGTTGGCTTGTATTAGCGTCTAAAATAATTTTATGCTTGATTCCAGGTAATAAAGGTCTAAACTCTTATGGTGATAAACCAGAGAACAGAATCATATTTTAATAAGGGGAGGATACAACTAAATAAAAGGTAGATGCGATTATACTCTAATAAGTTGAATGGAAAGGGGCGTATAGTATGATTAAACGTTTTCTCATTTTATTTATTATGATGTTGTCTATTACTATGACTGCTGGGGCTATTAGCCTTCAAGAACTACAGTCATCACCTAATTTTAAGTTAGTATCTTATAAGGAATACCCTTCAGAAACGAGTAGTTATGTTGAGAAGTTTTATTCGTTTATTGATTTAAACTCTATTCGTATTGTTGAGTATAATCCTCCTAAATACACTTTACAGTGTACTAATTACATGGTATTTGATTACACAGCTGGACCTGTGATTAAAGAGTCAGAAATGACCATCTATTATGATCTGAATTATTCTTTAGCTACTTTAATTCATGCTAATCGTGAGAAACAACCAAATGCATCCTTAGTTGATGTCATTGAGATAGCTGAACGAGAATCAGGTCTTGTTATAAAATCTAAACCTCTTAATACATACCAATTAAATGGCGATATCTGGTATCCTGAAAACAGATCTAATCATTTGGATGCGGAATGGAAGGGCTCCATTGATCGAAGTCGAGGGTATCAGGTTATTTATGATAATGCGGATGCACTGTTTAAGGCCGTATATCTTCAGCATTTTGATGATATTCTAGTACAGTGAGGTGGACTATGAAACGCATGTATTTACTTTTATTATGGTTACTGCCGTTCATTATGTTACCAATATATAGTCAAGCTATATCTCAATCTGAATTAAGCGATTCTTCTAGATATGTGCAGTTCAAGTCTGTAGCGGATTATAAAGTGTACTATGTAGATATGGAATCCATTACCCCTATAACAGCACCTGAAGGTCATAGACGCATTACAGCTACAGTATATGCACTAGTAGATGGGGAGGATTATATCGCAGCTGTGAAAATGGAATATGATTACCAGTTAGATCGCTCTTTGCGTCAACTTCTCAGCAAACATGATGTATTGAAATCTCAAGGGCAAGATAGTCCATATATTTCTGTATGGCGTGATAAACAAGATAACATAGGCATTACATGTCGTATTCTTGGTGTTAAGGAGTATACTCTTTCTGGTAATAGCATGGCAGAACTTTATAAAATAGATAATGTTTATAAAGATATCTCAGAGCTTAGCTTCAAAGGCAATCGATATAAAATGCTAAATGCTATCTATAAACAGGCCTACGGTATTTACTTTGATGATGAAATGTCTTCAAAATTATTGTAATCAGCACATTGTATGTTAAGAAAGGACGGCCTATGAAGGTTATTTGTACGTGGCCTACAACGCCACTTTACCAGTCTTACCACGATGATGAATGGGGACGTCCTATTCACGATGACCAACATCAATTTGAACATTTGTGTTTAGAAAGTCTTCAATGCGGATTAAGTTGGCTTACCATATTAAACAAGCGTCATATCATTCGTCAGTGTTTTGATGATTTTGATGTTGAACGGGTGGCTCACTATACAGAAACCGATGTGGAACGAATCATGAGTACAGAGGGATGTTAAAATCGCGTCAAGAAGATTGAGGCTATCATTAATAATGCGAAAGCCTTTCAACGCATTCAAGAGGAATTTGGCTCTTTTTGTGAGTATATATGGGCTTTTACCAATCATAAAACAATCATTTATAAAGGTCATCCTGCGGGACAGGTACCAGCCAAAAATGAATTATCTACGCACATCAGTAAAGATCTTGAAGAAACGAGGGTTTCAAATTTGTAGGACCTGTGACCATCTATTCTCATTTACAGGCTAGTGGTCTCATCAATGATCACGGTAAGGATTGTCCTTGTTTTAATGAGATCAATGAGGCTAATCCTGTGGTTTATATGACCATAGATGATTAATATGAAATAGAACCGCATCTAGCTGAAACATAGATACGGTTTTTTTATGATATTTTTATATTGATTGATTATCGATGTAGTTGATATACTACTTTCATAATGACTTTCATACGTAAGGGAAAGGATAAGAAGATGATTGGTTTAGGGTACGGCTTATCAACATGGGGCTCGATTATCGGTGGTAGCCTTATTGGGACTCACGTGCGGCCGATTTTCATGAAGGACAAATTTAAAACAAACCCTTGATGGTGGTATGTGGCATCATCGTGCTGTTACTAGGGATGAGCGGGGCCATGCAATTTATGCTGGTCATCGTCAATGGTTCCTTGCAAACTACTGGACCTTTGTTGATGATTATCAGCATGGTAGTTGGTGCCATGATTGGGTGAAACTCATTGATTTGAGACCGATGGATTACGGTCTTTGGTGACTGGGTGAAAGATCAAAACCGGTAATACAGGGGACCCTAACGTTTACGCAAGCGTTTATCACTGCATCACTCACGTTTACTGTTGGTGCGATGGGCGTTCTTGGTTCAATTCAAGATGGATTGACTGGGAGATTACCAAACCTTGCTACTCAAAGGAATTCTTGATGGTGTTATTGTTATGGTGATGACCTCATCCATGGGGAAAGGGCGCATTGTTCTCCTTTATTCCTGTAGGTATCACGCAGTGGCTCGATCACGGCCTTAGCGCATGTGGCGGCACCACTTTATGACACAGCAGGCTATCGACAATTTATCCTATGTAGGGATCTATCTTAATTTTTCTGTGTAGGCATTGATATTATTTGGCCTAATAAGATTCGTTTAGCTAATTTATTACCTGCTATTTTTTTATCGCTATGGGGCCTTACGTTTTTTTAATTTAAATTTAAATTTTAAGAACCCTCTTTACATTATGCGTAAAGAGGGTTACTATATTCTCAATATAATTTTCTTGTAGTTAAAATGGTTTCCCCTAGAAACGCATGTTATCGCGACCTAGCGGATACAAAAGGGCCTTTCTTATCCGAACGGTTCTAGAAACCAGAAAGGACATGATGAGCGAACAAGTTTCTGTTTCAAAAATCTAATATTCGTGGTGCATTTTGGTGCATTTTTTTATCCCTGGTATGTACACTGCCTTATGGGCCGGCTTTGTGCCATATTTAAAAAGCGAAACTAAGCATCGGTGAGGATGTATTAGGTTCCATGATTTTGTTGCTCGGTGTAGGTTCTTGTTTATCCATGGCTATAGCTGGTAAACTTGTAGAAAGCTTTGGCTGTAAGCGAGTCGTTTTATTAGCTAGTTTTATCGGCATGTTGTCTCTGGCTATTGTTACCATGTGTTCTACAATTGTGACAACCACAATAGCATTATTTTTCTTTGGCATTGGCGTAGGCCTTAGTGGTGCTTCTGCCAACTTACAAGCTATTTTAACCGAAAAAGATAAGTAAAAAGCATTTAATGGGTGCTTATCACGGTGGGTGGAGCTTAGGTGGCTTTGCAGGTGCCGGTGTATTGCTTGTTCTCTTAAAAATCTTATCTTTACCTGTTAATGAAAGTATTTGGGGCCTTCTCATCATACTCTTTATTGCGATGATTGCGATTAGTCAATTTATGTTAACCTTTGGTCGTGATCCAAATGCAAAGGTTATGAAGAAGTCTAAAAGTCCGTTATCATTCCATCCAATTGCTATTATCTTTGGTCTCTTATCCTTTGTATCCTATTTGGTAGAAGGTGCCGTAGGGGACTGGAGTGCACTTTACTTATTTGAAGATAAAGGCATTGTTATTCAAGAAGCTGTAATGGGCGTTATGCTGTTTAATGGGACTATGTGTATTGGTCGTCTTCTTGGTAATACAATTGGTAAACATGTAACATCTAAACAAGTTGTTGTAGGTGGTTATCTACTAGGTGCTATTGCAATGGCACTCATCGTATTCCTACCTGGCTATGCGTCTATGTATACTTATCTATTATTAGGTATCTCCTTAGCCATGGTTGTGCCCAATCTATTCTCCGCTATGGGGGAACAAAATGTTATCCCTATGACACAAGCTGTGGCAACATCCACTATGCTTGGCTATATGGGCATTTTGATGGGACCTGCATTAATTGGTTTCATCGCTCATGGTACGAGTCTTACCATTGCATTCATCGTCTTGACTGTATTGCTTGTTATCAGTGCCGGTATCGGTAAATATGCATATTATTTAATGAATAAAAATTGTGGCGTAGAAGAATAGTTTCTTCGTTTAAAATGCTGAAATAAAAGAAGAGGGGCTACGATTCGTATGAATCGTAGCCCCTCTTGGTATGTTAGTAACCGATTAGCGGTCGCCGTTAAAGATGGAGTTTTTAACAAGAACGTAGTCTACTTTGCGGATAGCTTGTAGAGTGGTACCACCAGCGTAGGAGATAGCGGATTGTAAATCTTGTTCCATTTCGATTAATGTATCGAAGATAGAGCCTTTGGAAGGAATGAAGATTTTTTTGCCTTCTACGTTTTTACGTTCCCCTTTTTGGAACTCAGAAGCGGAACCGAAGTATTCTTTTACAGCTTGGCCGTCAACAATTTTTTCTTCCCCTGGAGATTCTTGGTGACCAGCAAATAGGGAACCAATCATAACCATAGTAGCGCCAAAGCGAATAGATTTAGCGATGTCGCCGTGATCGCGAATGCCGCCGTCAGCGATGATAGGTTTTGTAGCTGCTTTTGCACACCAACGTACAGCCGCCAATTGCCAACCGCCAGTACCAAAGCCAGTTTTTAATTTTGTGATACAAACCTTACCAGGACCGATACCTACTTTTGTAGCATCAGCACCAGCATTTTCAAGTTCACGAACTGCTTCAGGAGTACCTACGTTACCAGCAATAACAAATGTTGTTGGTAAATTCTTTTTAATGTATTGAATCATGTCGATAACAGCATTAGAGTGACCATGTGCGATATCGATTGTGATATAATCAGGAATAAGGTTAGCTTTCGCTAATTCATCAACTAATGCGAATTCTTCTTCCTTTACGCCGATGGAAATAGAAGAATATAAGTTTTTTTCTTGCATGCGTTTTACAAAGTCAAGACGGCGTTCAGGTTGGAAACGATGCATGATATAGAAATAGCCTTTTTCTGCTAGTTTTTCAGCTAACTCTTCATCAATGATAGTTTGCATGTTTGCAGGAACTACAGGCAATTTAAATGTACGATTACCTAGTTTAACATGAGTATCACATTCGCTACGGCTGTTTACGATACATTTATTAGGAATCAGTTGTACGTCTTCATAATCGAAGATGTTAGTTGTATTAATCATAGTTTCTATATCTCCTTTGAGGTATAATAAATTGAACCTGTACCATTATACTGAATTTGTTTTCAATTTTCAATACATTCCGAATATTAAAAACACTCATATAGTTATTATACAATTTTATAGGTAGCTTGTCTGTACATTTTCTCTATGTTCAGCCCATTATACAAACATTATATTAATAGGAGGTTATTTTAATGGAACATTCTAAGACACGCATGATAGCAGAAGCCGGTGTAGCTATCGCTATTGCACAAGTATTATCATTTATTACACTTTTTCATATGCCACAAGGCGGTTCCATTAAGGCCGCTTCCATGGTACCTCTCATGATTTTTGCATATCGCTGGGGTGGTACACGCGGTATTTTGGCTGGCGTTGTATATGGCATACTTCATTTCTTGCTCGGTTTTAAATCATCTATCCATTATCTAAGCATCATCCTAGACTATCTTGTTGCTTACGGTGTTATTGGTGTGTGCGGGTATTTCAAGGACAATATGACAGGTCTTGTTAGCGGATCTATTGTTGCCATTGCGCTTCGTTGGTTTGCGTCCGTAACTAAGTGGTGCTGTTGTATTTGCTAGTTATGCGCCACAAGGTCAAAATCCATGGATCTACTCTATGATTTATAATGCATCTTATATGGTGCCAGATGGAATTCTTAATATTGTTGTGTTGTTGTTTATTTACCAAGGGGTAAAAAGAGGGTTGAAACGCGGTGCTTAATTTAGGCGTAATTATTTTGGCTGGGTGGCCTAAGTTCACGCATGGGATATCCTAAGGCTTTATTGCCTTGGACGAATGGTGAAAGCCTCATTTCTCATGCGTTGCGCAATGCATTAGAACATGATGCTAATGACATTCTCATTTCTATCGGTGATGATGAAAGTCTAGGCCAAGCCATTCAAGCTAACATTATCGACACATTGTCGAATAAAGAGAAAGAAAAAGTTTCTATCGTTCGGGATTCTGTTCCTCGAAGTGGTCCATTAGGCGGATTATATAGCACATTGGCCGTAGGCAAGAGTCATGCTTATGCGGTGTTAGCTGTAGATATGCCGTTTATGGATTTTAATTTATATTATGATTGGCTCTACCAAGTAGAGGGTGATGACTGGAATCTTATTGTGCCTGTTGGTGAAAGTGGACGGTATGAACCTATGGCGGGGATATATAAGCCAGCCATTGCTCCATTATTACAAACCGCTTTAGCAGGAGAGGATGTATCTTTGCAGCATGCATTAGATATTGTAGGGACCTGTGGTAACCATTGATGCAGGTGATTACGGTCATCATTTGCGTAATGTAAATCATATAGAGGATTATAAGTGGGCTCGTGCAGAGGCTGTTAATGCGAATCGTCATGTTCCACTTATCAGCGTAGTTGCTGAAAAACGTAAGACTGGTAAAACTACGGTGGTAACGCGACTAATTAAGGAATTAGAACAAATTGGTTTCTCTGTAGGCGTTGTAAAAAGCGATAAACATGGCTTTCACATGGATTATGAAGGAACTGATACGGATCTTGCTATGAAAGCAGGCGCTACGGCCGTAGCCATTGCGGGCCCAACGGAAACGGCCATACGCATTCGCACTGAAAAACAATCCAGTCTGTATGATTTGGTACAGCAATTACCTGTAGATATTGCTATACTAGAAACGAGATCTCAAGGTATATTTCCGATTGTAGAGGTAACCAGAGAGGGGTATACAGAATCACTGATATCCAGTGATATAGAACGCGTAGAGACCATAGAGGTTACTAAATTAGATCAATGCATACCAACTTTGGTATGTCGAATACAAAGTATGATGAGGAATTTAGATGATAGCCGTTACTGTTGATGAAGCGCTTCATTTGTGGAATGAGGCTTTACGAGAACAACATCATAGCATCGAATCCATTGCCGTTGGCGACGCAAAAGGATGTGTGTTGGCCGAAGATGTTTTGGCACCTACCGATGTGCCCGCTTTTCATAAATCCGCAATGGATGGGTATGCCTTAGCATATGATCCTAATTGTGATACCTATATCGTCGATGGTATCATCGGCGCTGGTGTCGTATGGGATAAGCCTGTAACGACTGGTCATGCCGTACGTATCATGACAGGTGCTCCTGTACCAAGTACTTGTGATACAGTTATCATGCAAGAACAGGTGAAAGGTACTGGCGAAGTAGGGGCTACAATTACTATTCAAGGTACGCAACAAAAGGGTAGCCATATTATCCCTCGTGGTGAAGAATGTTCCGCAGGGACCGTTGTTATTCCAAAGGGGACAGAAATAACCTCTACGGTGCAGACAATTTTGACCGGCCTAGGTTACACTGATGTATCTGTGTATGCGATGCCACGTATACTGGTTCTTACATCGGGCCATGAAGTTATTGAGCCGGGCGAACCCTTAACTGCAGGAAAAATTTACAATTCAAATCGCATGATGATTTGTAGTTTACTTGCTGATTTAGGTTTTCGGCGCGTTACCCATTATCATGTGAGCGATGCACCAGATAGACTAGACGTAGAAATTGCACGCGTTCTTGAACTTAGTGAACAAGCAGATATTATCATCAGCTCAGGTGGCGTATCTGTAGGCATGTTTGATACAATGCCTCTTATATATGAAAAAGTTAGGAGCTAAAACCTTATACGGTCGTATCCAAATGCGTCCAGGTGCAGCCTCCTATGGGGCCGTTACGCCTAAAGGTCAACTTATCTTTGGTTTATCAGGTAATCCCGGTGCAGCCTTTAATGGTTGGCACCTATTAGTGGTTCCTACCTTGCGTAGATATAAAGGTATTAAAAATTGGTCCACCCCAGTACTTAATTGTGTAATGGATTGCGATCTATCTAAACGTAATGCCTTTGATCGCTACGTGCAAGGCAAGGTCATATTTGGTGATGGACAACCTCGTTTTGTGGCAAATCGTCACTTTAACAGTAGCAGCATGCTTGGATTATATACCGTTAATGCCTTAGCCTGCATTCCTCAAGGCGTACATGAGGTACATGAAGGAGATATATTTAAGGTATATTTGCTAGGCCTCTTACCAACAATATAATAAATTGCAAGGGACTCATATGGGTCCTTTTTAAATAGTACAGGCCTGTACTAATTTTGGGAACCATATATAGGCTGTACAAATAGAACAGGCGTACTAATTCTAGGACTCATGTATGGGCTCATTGCAAAAGAACAGGCCTGTCTAATTTTTGGGACTATGTATGGGCTGTTGCAAATAGAACAGGCCTGTACTAATTTTGGGACCCATATGTATAGTATCGTGCAAATAGAACAGGCTGTACTAATCTGAAACATAGTATGGGCATGCTGCAAATAGACAGGCCTGTACTAATTTTGGGAAACGTATGTATCGGAATAGATATTAAAAAGATATTATCACAGTTAAATAAATATATGATAATGAAAACATCTCTTTGAGTTAGAACGAGATGCTTTTTGCATATGGAGCGGTTAAGATGCTATGGATTATTTTGATTATACCTATAAGCACAATTATATAGAGTTTAGCAGTAGTATATATAAGGTTGGTACTTATACTTACAATTGGCACGGGGAACAGAGATTTTTATTCTCTTAAAGGGTCGTGTTGAGATGAGTTGTAATGATAAGGTTTTTACGATGGAACCTCTTGATGTTGTTATTATTTCTCCTCAAGTGGGTCATTCAACACTCGCTCTTGAAGAGGATGTGGTTGCCTTTGTTATTCAAGTAGGTAATGAATTTTATCAACAGTATGATTCGGATTTTGGCATGTATGAGTTTGTTATTCGTTCGGACGCGAGTACACGTCGTAATGAATTTTTTACGACATTACGCCATCATGCGGCCATGACGATGTTGTTAATGAATAAAGGTGAAAACTCAATTCATCGTATGTGGATAGAGCATCATTACTTGGCTTTAGCGGGGGATGTATTTAGAGAATTTGATCCAGTCAAAAAAATTCATGAAAATGCAAGACCTGGTGATATTAAACCGGCTACCTTTGATAAAATGATTGAGTATATCGACGAACATTACCAACAAAAGTTAGAACTAGAAGATATTGCGAGAATAGGTGGCTATAATGTGGCCTATACATCACAATTCTTTAAACGGCAAATGGGCATTTCTTTTGTGGACTATGTGTTGCGGTTGAGACTGCGAGATGCTACGACACAATTAACTAGTACGGATGAGGCTGTTGCAAGGATTGCAAGTAGTTGTGGATTTGCAGATATCAAGGCCTTTAATGTAGCTTTCAAAAAACATTTTCATATGACGCCAACAGAATATCGTAAGCAAGTGAAAGAAATTGGACGTAAACAATGGTACAAAATTCGAAGGAAATTATTTCGGTTGAAAATCAAGATGTACTAGACCTATTACAATCCTTCTTGTCTTATGAAGATGATGCTAGAGCAAAGGCGGAGTTAGAGTACATGAGCCACAAGCTAGAATCATTGAAAGCGAAGCTTGCCGATGTTGTTAGCGAATTATAATTACTATCTATAGTATGGTGTGGCAATGATGGAACTTTTTGCTGTTCATGCAAAAATATTTTTTTTGTAGCATATAGAAAAAAATTAGACCTAGGTGATTTTCTATATATTTAAAAAAATCATATATTTCTTAGAAGAGCATTACTATTGATAAGTAGTGCTCTTTTTATAGGAAAATCTATAGATTTTAGATTGATCAAAATGAGAAAATAGTGATGATTCCATATGTTTTCTATGATTTTACCTAAAAAATTACCTTTTAATATGGATAGTTATATCGACCAAAATGAGTAGAATATGATTCATCAGATAACAAACACGTATTGAGTTACTAATTTTGGAGGATATAATGACTCGTATTAAATTCATGGAAAACGTAGGTAAAGTTGCAACAGTTACAGCAGTAGCAATGTATGTATCTTATTTCCCACAAATTATGAACAACCTAGCTCATCCAGGCACAGGCGATTGGATCCAACCATTAGTAGCAGCTATCAACTGCACATTATGGGTAGCATATGGCTTTGTTTAAAGAACATAGAGATATTCCAGTTGCATTGGCCAATGCACCAGGCATCTTCTTCGGTTTAGCAGCAGCTATTACAGCTCTTATGTAATTATCTACATAAGCGTTTCACATCGAGTTCTCTTTCGTGGGACTTGATGTGACTTAATCAATAAATAATCTTAAGATGCTGTTGACCATTTTTAATTATATATATCATAATAAATGCATCCCTTGGATTTATTAGGGATGCATTTTTATGTTAGAAGATGAGGTAATTATGGATTACTTTTTACTATACATATAAACATAATCATATAGATTTTCAGTAGCCATATATACAAGGTTAGTACCTATCATTACAATTGGCATGGAGAAACGGAAATTCTTATTTTGCTAAAGGGCCGTATCGAGATGAGTTGTAATAGTGAGGTTTTTCACAATGGAACCTCTCGACTCTATCATTATTTCCCCTCAAGTGGGGCACGCTACGTTGGCATTAGAGCAGGATACGACGGCATTGGTTATTCATGTAGGTAAGGATTTCTTTCAACAATTTGATCCGAACTTTGGAATGTATCAATTTGTGATACGCTCTGATAAAGCTAATCGGCATAATCCGTTCTTTACCTCTTTACGACATCACGCAGCCATGATGATGTTGATTAAGTCTAATGGTGAAAGCCCCATTAATCAGATGTGGTTAGAACATCACTATTTAGCATTAGCCAGTGAGGTATATGATGAAATTGATGCGGTTAAGTCGATTCATGGTAAGCCTGTTGATATGACGGTAGCTACCTTTGATAAGATGATTGCCTATATAGATAAAAATTATCAGCAAAAGATTGAATTAGAAGATATTGCCCAAATTGGTGGCTATAATGTGAACTATACATCTCAGTTCTTTAAACGCCAATTAGGCGTTTCCTTTTTAGAGTATCTCTTGCGGATGAGGCTAAGGGAGGCTACAGTTCGTTTAGCTAATTCTGATGATGGGGTTGCTCATATTGCAAGTAGTTGTGGCTTTGCAGATATTAAAGCCTTTAATGTTGCCTTTAAAAAAAGCACTTTTCATACGACACCATCAGAATATCGTAAGCAAGCAAAAGCGTTAGGGCGTAAGACCAAATTACATGATTGGAAAGAGATTATATCTACACAAGAGGAAGATATTGTAGAACTACTACAATCTTGTTTGCCTTATGAACATGATTCTAGTTATAAGTTAAAAGCTAGAGGAAGCGAATCAAAAAAATTACAAGTTGTTAGAGAACAGCTTGAATCTGTTGTTAAAAAATTACAATCCTAACCTTAATTAGTACAGCCATTGTAAATTGTTATAATTTTATGGTTTTGCGTTTTAAATTTAGGGAGATATACAATCATTAGGTATAGGTGATTTTGTATATTCTAAATAATCTAGTTCATAGATATGAAAAAGAGCACTGCTTTTCGATAAGTAGTGCTCTTTTTCGTACGTTCATATAGGTGAAAATTGTATATTTTATGATGCGTATGAAAAAAATTTGACTTATAGGGTGATTCATTATGATTTTATAGGGACTTTCACTCTCAAAAATCAACTTGTATATTGGATAGTTATATCCTGAAAAAAGAGTACAATGAAATCATCGAAAGGAGCTAAGGTTCCGATACAAAATAAATGCTAAGTTTTAAATAATGAAGTCCTGTTGGAGGTTTACGATGAGTACGAAAGAACAACAAGTACAAGAGATGACAAATGTCATTGCTAAGTTCATTGCTTATATGGCAAAGAAATTACCTGATGATGTGGAAGCTAAAATTAAAGAATTGGCAGCCGATGAAAAGAATCCATTAGCTAAAACAATTTATGAAACGATGCATAAAAATATGGATCTTGCCTATGAATTGAATCGTCCTTCTTGCCAAGATACAGGAGTATTGCAATTCTGGGTGAAGGTTGGTTCTAATTATCCATTAATTGGTGAACTTGAAGAAATCTTGCGCAATGCCACATATCAAGCTACGCAAGATGCGCCACTTCGTCATAACTGTGTAGAAACATTTGATGAATTCAATACTGGTAAAAATATTGGTCGCACTGCACCTTACATTACATGGGATATCGTACCTGATCGTGATGATGTAGAAATTTTCCCATATATGGCTGGTGGCGGTTGCTCCTTGCCAGGATCTGGTAAAACATTGATGCCAGGCGAAGGTTATGAAGGGGTAGCTAAATTCGTATTGGACTTGATGACAAGTTATGGTTTGAATGCATGTCCTCCATTATTGGTTGGTGTAGGTATTGCTACATCCATCGATACAGCAGCAACTATGTCTAAAAAAGCGTTGATGCGCCCTGTATCCTCCAAAGCAGATAATGAAAAAGCAGCGTACATGGAACAATTACTTGAAGACGGTATTAACGCATTGCACCTTGGACCTCAAGGTATGGGTGGTGACAAATCCGTAATGGGCGTAAATATCGAACATGGTTCTCGTCATCCATCTGTAATTTCCGTAGCTGTAAACGTTGGTTGTTGGAACCATCGTCGCGGTCATGTAGTATTTGATAAAGACGGTAAGTACGAAATTTTATCTCACAAAGGAGTGACATTCTAATGGCTAAACATATTTTGACAACACCAATTCAAGCATCTGATCTTAAAGGAATTAAAGCAGGGGATATTATTTACTTAAATGGTCACATCACAACATGTCGTGATGTAGCTCATCGTCGTCTTGTTGAATATGGTCGTGAATTACCAGTAGATGTTCGTAATGGTGCCATTTTACATGCAGGTCCAATCGTGCGTGACCATGGGGATGATACATTTGAAATGATTTCCGTAGGTCCTACTACATCTATGCGTATGGAAAAATTCGAGTACGAATTTGTAAAACAAACTGGTGTACGCCTTATCGTTGGTAAAGGTGGCATGGGGCCTGAAACAACTCGTGCATGTAAAGATTTTGGAGCTCTTCACTGTGTATTCCCAGCAGGTAATGCCGTACTTGCTGCTACAGAAGTAGAAGAAATCGAATCTGCGAACTGGCGTGAACTCGGTATGCCTGAAACCTTGTGGACTTGCCGTGTAAAAGAATTTGGTCCACTCATCGTATCCATCGATGCGGAAGGGAATAACTACTTTGAAAATAAAAAAGTAGAATACAATGCGAAAAAAGATGAAGTGTTAGAAGAGATTTATAAACACGTAAGCTTCATTAAATAATCTCATTGTGAGTTTTAACTACATAAGAGGATTATACGGTTTTGGTACAATCCTCTTTTTTGTACCCATTTTTAGGTATTACACGTATTGGGAGGTATGTATGGATACGAGTGTAATGATAACTCTTGGCTTCTTGGTATTTGCCATCGTCATGTTTGCATGGGAGAAAATTCCATTATCTATTACTGCTATGGTTGTAGCAGTAGGTTTGCACTTAAGTGGAGTCTTATCCGCTAAAGAAGCATTCGCCGGTTTTGTAGATCCAAATGTCTTACTATTTATGGGCATGTTTGTTATTGGTGAAGCCTTCTTTGCAACTGGTGTAGCAGTGGGGGTAGGTAATGTAGTTCATAAGTTCGCCAAAACTGAAACGTCTTTGCTCGTTGCTGTTATGATGATTACAGGTATTTTATCTGGCTTCTTATCTAATACTGGTACAGCTGCTGTACTGATTCCTGTAATTATTGGTATTTGTAAAAAAAGTGGTTTTAAAGAAACTAAATTATTAATGCCTCTTGTATTTGCCGCAGCTATGGGTGGTAATATTTCACTTATCGGCGCTCCTGGCAACATGATTGCGCAAGCGGGCTTACAACAAGCGGGCCTAGGCTCTTTGGTTTCTTTGATTATGGTCTAGTAGGTTTGCCAATTCTAATTGTTGGTACTATTTTCTATGCTACAATTGGTAAACGTTTCTTACCAGATGCTCCAAGTCATCAACCAGATGGTGCCTTTGAAGGCAATGATGATTATAGTCATGTACCATCTTGGAAAAAATGGACTGCTGCAATTGTATTGATTTTGACAGTTGGTGCTATGATCTTTGAAAAACAATTAGGTGTAAAACTTTATGTGAGTGCCTGGGTAGGTGCTCTTGTATTAGTAGCTACAAATGTTATTAGTGAAACAGCAGCTGTAAAATCTATCGATATGAAAACAATCATGCTCTTCGCTGGCTCTATGGCCCTTGGGGACGCAATGGTTAAAACAGGTACTGGTTCTGTAATTGCAGATATTATCGTAAATAGCCTTGGTGCTAGTCCATCTCCAATTGTTGTTCTAGTAGTAATCTTTGTGCTTGGTGTGTTCATGACGAACTTCATGTCTAATACTGCTACCTGTGCATTATTGGTACCAATCGGTCTTAGCTTAGCATCTCAATTGGGATTCGATCCAAAAGCGGTGCTTGCAGCTATCGTAATCGCTAGCTCCTTAGCGTATGCTACTCCCAATTGGTATGCCTGCTAATACTATGGTATATAATATAGCTGGTTATAGCTTCATGGACTATGTGAAAGCTGGTTTACCACTCATTGTCGTGTCTAGTATTGTAGCATTAGTATTATTGCCAATCCTATTCCCGTTCTAATATGTACAAAGTAATTTTATATAGTAAGTGATATTAAACCGTCACCGTTGGTGGCGGTTTTATTTTGTTGAACTCCTTAGTCTATGTGTGCCTTAGCCTATTGATTAGAAAAAGCAATATACATATAAGTAAGAAATGATTAGACATAATCCATACTTTCACATATAATAGAAAAAGTAACGAGTGTACAAATATACATTCACAGTAGACAAAACAGGTGGATATGAGGAGGAATTATGCTTACCGATATTGAAATAGCTCAACAAAATAAGATGGAAAAAATTCAGGTTATTGCTGATAAATGTGGTCTTACACCTGATGATATAGAGCAATATGGTCATTATAAGGCAAAAATTTCCTTTGATGCCATTAAGCGTTTAGAAAATAAAAAAGACGGGAAATTAGTTCTCGTTACGGCTATTACACCAACGCCAGCAGGGGAAGGTAAATCTACAACCTACCATTGGTTTGGTGCAAGCATTAAATAAAATTCGGTAAGAAGGCTATTGCTGCACTTCGCGAGCCATCATTGGGACCTGTGTTCGGTATCAAGGGCGGCGCTGCTGGCGGTGGCTATGCACAAGTTGTACCAATGGATGATATTAATCTTCATTTTACCGGTGATATGCACGCCATTACAGCGGCAAATAATTTGTTGTCCGCTATGATTGATAATCACATCCACCAAGGTAATGAGCTCCAAATCGATTTGCGTCAAATTTCTTGGACACGTGTTCTCGATATGAATGATCGTGCATTGCGCAATGTAACTGTCGCACTGGGGGGCAAGGTATGTGGTTTCCCTCGGGAAGATCATTTTATGATTACCGTTGCCTCTGAAATCATGGCTGTTTTATGTTTAGCTAAGGATTTAGAAGATTTAAAAGCGCGTTTTGGTCGCATCGTCATCGGCCCAAATCTTAAAGGTGAACCGGTGTATGTACATCAACTCGGATGTGAAGGTGCGATGGCACTTCTTATGAAAGATGCTATTAAACCAAATCTTGTACAAACATTGGAACATACGCCTGCCATTGTTCATGGCGGTCCATTTGCCAATATTGCACATGGTTGTAACTCCGTGGTGGCTACAAAACTCGGCATGAAACTTGGTGATATCGTGGTGACAGAAGCTGGATTCGGCGCTGATCTAGGGGCAGAAAAGTTCCTCGACATTAAATGCCGTTATGGCGATATCTTTCCCAAATGCTGTTGTCATCGTCGCTACATTGCGCGCTCTTAAAATGCATGGTGGCGTGTCAAAACAAGAATTAAATACAGAAAACGTAGAGGCTGTAACAAAGGGCTTTCAGCAATTTGCGTAAAGCTATTGAAAATATGCGCTTCTTCGGTGTACCTGTTATGGTTGCCATCAATAAATTCGTTACCGATACGGATGCAGAAATTGCGGAGTTAACTCGTTTGTGCAATGACTATGGCGTGCCTGTAGAGCTCAATGAATGTTGGGAAAAAGGTGGCGAAGGCGGTATCGATATGGCTAAACGCGTTGTGGAACTCGTGGAAGGCAGCGAACCAACACCTAAATTCGTATATGAATTAACAGATAGTATTGAAGATAAAATTGGTAAAATCGTTCGCACTATTTACGGTGGTGATGGCGTTACATTTGGGGCAAAGGCGAAAAAACAAATCGCTCAATTAAAAGAATGGGGCCTTGATAATCTACCTGTTTGTATGGCAAAAACGCAATATTCCTTGTCCGATAACCCAGCTCTATTAGGGGCACCAACAGGTTTTACAATCAATGTAACGGATATTCGCGTTGCTAATGGTGCAGGATTCCTCGTATGCCGCACAGGTGATGTTATGGTTATGCCAGGTTTACCTAAACGTCCTGCTGCACTTAACATGGATATTGATGCGGACGGCACTATTAAAGGCTTATTCTAATAATATGGTATTGTAATCGACATAGTATTTTTATTGACATAGTATACAGAGGGGGCGATGGCCCCTTTTGTTATTGAGGAGTATATATGGATTTATTGACGAGTTCTGTAAAAGATTTTGTAGCGGCAACCGCTTCAAAGGAGCCAACTCCAGGTGGCGGTGCTATTGCAGCATTGACGGCCGCCACAGGTGCAGCGTTAGCTGAAATGGTAGCGAATTTAACCTTTGATAAAAAAGGGTACGAAGATGTGCAAGAGGAGATGCATCTTTTACAACAAAAAGCAGAGTTTATTCGAGAGAAAGCGCTTTCACTAGCACAAGCAGATGCTAATGTATTTAATTTGTTTATGGATGCCTTGGCATTGCCAAAAAATACGGATGAAGAAAAACTTAGCGCGTACTGCTGCGATTCAACAGGCTTATAAGGATGCGGCTAATGTACCTTTAGAAATAGGCATGATTAGTTATGAAATATTTGATCTTGCCTATGTTGCGGCTACGAAGGGCAACCAAAATCTCATTACCGATGGTATTATTGCAGCTATTAATGCAAGAGCTGCGGTAAAGGCAGCCTTTTTAAATGTGCGTATCAATATATCTGGCATTAAGGATGAAAGCTATGTAGCTGATTTGAAAGCGCAAATGAATCAAATAGAATCTGAACTAGACGAAAAGGAAGCATCCGTTTTAGCCTTGTACAAATAAATGGACGATAACATACTTTTACACTAAGAATGTTCGGAAAAAAATAAAATAGAAAGCCTTAGAAAATAAAATTTCTAAGGTTTTTCTTTTTCTATTGTTAAAATCCGAATAATAACGTAAAATATAAGTGTAATGTTTGTAGTTTAGAAAACAGGAGACCATTATGTCAGAACAAAACAATACTGTTGACTCTATGTTGCCAATACCTAAGCTGTTTGCCTATGGTTTACAACACGTATTAGCAATGTATGCCGGTGCTGTAGCGGTACCAATCATTATTGCGCAAGCTATGCATTTGCCTGTAGAGGATTTAATTCGACTTATTACAGCGGACTTGTTTACTTGCGGTATTGCCACACTTATTCAAACATTAGGGTTTGGCAATATTGGTGGTCGTATCCCGATGATTCAAGGTGTAACCTTTGCCTCTGTTGGACCTATGGCCATGATCGGGGCCCAACATGGTATGACCGCCATTTACGGTGCCATCATCATAGCCGGTATTTTTACATTCTTAGTAGCACCATTTTTTAGTCGTTTGATTCGACTTTTCCCACCTGTTGTAACAGGCACCATTATTACAATCATTGGTATTAACCTCATGCCTGTAGCTGTAAACTGGATGGGGGGCGGTGTAGGCAATCCGCAGTTTGGTAGTCTTACCAACATCGGTCTCGGATTCCTTACATTCTTAATCGTTATCTTTACTTATAAATTTGCCAAAGGTTTTCTTGGTAATCTTTCCGTTTTAATTGGTCTTATTGGTGGTACGGCTATTGCTTTTGCCATGGGTGTAGCTAATTTTGCTGAGGTTGGCAAAGCTCATTGGCTGGCTGTTATTGAACCATTATACTTTGGATTACCAACATTTGATTGGGCCTCTGTTATTTTCCATGGTAGTTGTTATGCTCGTTGTTATGGTTGAAACAACTGGTGATAGTATCGCAATCGGTGAAATCGTAGATAAAAAAATCGATCGTAAGGAATTGGCATCCATTATCCGTGCCGATGGTCTTTCCACTGTTATTGGTGGTATTCTTAACAGTTTCCCATATACAGCATTTGCTCAAAACGTTGGTCTTATCGCTGTAACACGCGTTAAAAGTCGTTTTGTAGTAGCTGCATCTGGTGTAATCTTAATTCTATTAGGCTTATTCCCTAAATTGGCGGCTGTTGTAGCAAGCATTCCAAATGCAGTGCTCGGTGGTGCTGGTATTGCCATGTTCGGCATGATTATTGCTAGCGGTATCCGTTCTCTTGGTAAAGTTAATTTTGATGGCAATCAAAACTTGATGCTTGTGGCGATTAGTATCGGTGTTTCCATGATTCCTATCGCTGCACCAACATTCTATGCGCATTTCCCAGCATGGGCTCAAATTTTATTAAAATCTGGTATTACATTCGGTAGTATCATGGCTATCCTCCTTAACCTATTGCTCAATGGCGTGAACAAGGGCGATGAATTCAAAGAAATGGGTCGTCGTTAATCGGCTTTCACCATTATTAATACTAAGAACTCTACTCGTAGTGGGTAGGGTTCTTTTTTTGAAAGTAATAATCTCCAAATAGTGACTAAACTCACAGGGGTTACACCTATATACTATGGTATAATAAATTGATAAATTTAGATAATTTGTTCCCATAAGAAGGGAAGGAGTTTATGGCTGAAGGTAAGATTATTGCCATCTCGATTAGCGAGAAAAAAGGGCAAAAGAAACATAATATTGAATCTGCCAATCTCATCGTAGATCACGGCATGGAAGGCGATGCACACGCAGGTAATTGGCATCGCCAAATTAGTTTACTCGGCATTAAGAGCATTGAGCATATGCGTGAAAAAGGGGCCGATGTAAAACCTGGTGATTTTGCTGAAAATATCACCGTCGAAGGCATTGTATTGTACGAGTTGCCGGTTGGAACTAAACTGCAATTAGGCCATGAGGTATTGCTTGAGGTAACACAAATCGGTAAAGAGTGCCATCACGGCTGTGAAATTATGAAACAAGTTGGATCATGTATTATGCCTACGCAAGGAATTTTTGGTAAAGTTCTAAAAAATGGTACAATTAACGTAGGTGATGACGTATCCATTATTAAATAAGGATGTAAAGAGGTGTGCTATGAAGGATGCATGGGGCCGAACAATTGAATATGTACGTCTGTCGTTGACAGATGCGTGCAATTTTTGCTGCCCTTATTGCAGACCAGCAGAGATTACACCACAAAGCCAACATCAACTACTATCTGTGGATGAATGGATGACTATTTTAGGTGCGTTTCACCAAGTAGGGGTGAAAGCTGTACGCCTCACCGGTGGTGAGCCGTTACTATATCCTCATATTGAAGAGTTATTAGCACGTATCAAGCAGACCGGATGGTTTGAAGATATTTCTATGACAACCAATGGCAGTCTATTGGCGCCGCGGGCCGAGAAATTGAAAGAACTCGGTTTGAACAGAGTCAATATTAGCCTTGATTCCCTTGATAGCGACGCTTTTGCTCTATGTGTGGGCAAAGCTGACCAACTCGACTCCGTTCTAAGTGGTATTCAAAGTGCTATTGATGCGGGCTTTACTTCTGTTAAAATTAACACTGTATTATCCCGACATTGGACTGATGATGAAGTTCGTGCTTTACTAACATATGTGGAAACTTGGCCGGTGATTTGGCGCTTTATTGAATATATGCCATTTCAGGGCGATGCGTTTCATGGGCCGACCTTCGATGAATGGAAGGCTCAATTAGAACGCGTCAGCGGTGGTATCCTCACTGAAAATCACGGTGTGTACGGTTTTGGACCTGCCACGTATTACAATTTACCGAGTGGTAAGGAGATTGGTTTTATCTTCTCCATGTCTCATAGTTATTGTGATACATGCAATCGCGTTCGTCTTACTTCGGATGGTCAAATGCGACTCTGCCTTTTGCGTGATGATGAGGCCGATTTAGTGTCTCTTGTACGTCGAGGCTTAAGTGAGACTGAACTCGCCAGTCATATTGAATGGGCTCTACAACGTAAACAAGAACGTCATGATGGTGTTACGATGGATCAACCAGAACGCCCTATGTGGCGCATCGGAGGATAGTATGGGATTCTTTGATTTTCTGAAACCGAGAAATAAAGAGTTTGTCGAATCCTGTTGGCCTGGTGGCAAAATGCTGCAAGTCCACATGGAATACGATACACAAAAACTTATATTTACCTATATAGGACGTTATGGATTACAATTTAGCGTGCCTAAGGCTGATGTAACAGACATCATTGTGAAAGAAGTAAGTCGTACCCATAGCGTCATTCAAATTTACCATGGCGAGGTATGTGTGGGGACTACGGATATCATTCCTACCGAGGCTTGTGAAACGATAAAGAATTGGATGTTAGAATTCTAATATCCTATACATATAGATATGGTATAAATCAAATTGATATATTTTATGGGAATGTAATAAATATTCTTTACATTCCTATAAAAATAAGCATATAATAATTCATGTCATGGACCACTAGCTCAGCTGGCAGAGCACCTGACTCTTAATCAGGGTGTCCAGGGTTCGAACCCCTGGTGGTCCACCAAAAATAAACCCGCACTACGGTGCGGGTTTTTTTCTTTTGACATCATTTTTATCAGGTTACCTTTTGACATCATTTTGACATCAATTAGAATATATTTGAAATCTTTTCTACCACATCAGCTTCCATGATTGGTGTTACATGAGAGTAGGTATCCATCGTTTGTTGGTATGATGAATGACCAAGTCTCATTTGTACAACTTTAAAGTTTACACCGGCTTCTAATAATAGAGTGGCGTGTGTGTGACGTGTATCATGCATCGTAAAGTCAGGTCTACCGATTGCGGTGGACAACTTTTTACATTTTAGAGAAACCTTAGCCGGATCACGAGGGTTTCCGAACTTTACCAGGGAACACGAGATTATTATTTCTCCAGTTCGTTGCTTTTAGGCGTCGTCTGTCGACGCATGTGCGAAGTTTTAGGAGCTCTGCGATAGTTTTATCGTCGAGTGAGATAGAACGCCTAGAGGAGCTGTTTTTAGTTGTTTTAGAGATAGTCGTGACTTCATTGATTCGTAAAACTGTCTGATTGACGGTTAACGTCTTCTGCTTAAGATTGACATCATCCCAGGTTAATCCGAGTATCTCGCTGCGGCGCAAACCTGTAGTAAATGCTAGCTTAAATAGGGCGTGCCATTCGACATCATCGATTTGCTCAAGGAAAGTTTCAACCTCTTCTTTAGATAGTGTTACCATTTCACGTTTACGTTCTTGTTTAGGCTTTTTAACTAACGTGGCCACGTTCTTGGAGATTATCTCATCCATGACCGCCTGCTTTAGGATAGCTCTTAGAACGGTTAGCGTGTAACTGATAGTCCGCGCTGATAAGTGCCCCATGCTATCCATTAATGCCCTTACGTTTAATGCTGATAGCTCAACTAATCGTATTGAGCCGATGAAAGGTACAATATAGGTCTTAATAATATATTGGTAAGAGGAGAGGGTATTTTGTGAAACTGTATCTGTTTTAAGTCGGATCCAATACTCGCACCATCTCTCGATTGTAATCGTGTTATCGTAGTTAGCACATTGCGCTAGCGACTCAACATAAGCATCACGTTCAGCAATAGCAGCTTTCTTGGTAGTACCATAAAAATATTTACGCTTACCATTTATCATCTTTGATACCTGGTAGCGTCCATCCGTTCGTTTTTTAGCCATAAAAATAACCTCCTTGGCTTAAATTTGGGTATAAGAAATAAGCCTTAGAGGTTTTATATGATATAATGATATTGGAGTAAAAATGAAATACCTCTAAGACTAGGTATGTAGTTTTTAATGGCCCTCACTGTGGTGAGGGCTTATTTTTTATTTAAGTTAATTTGACTTTATCGAAAGATTTTAGCTTTGTTGTAGGACTAGCAAATAGATACTCGTTTGCCTCGCGAAATTGATTAACTGAATATCTTAGCCTATATGTGTATAAGCGATAATCAGCATAGATTGATTGAATCTCAGGGCATTCGTCGTATGTGGTAATCCATTTGTATTTGTTCATCATTTTGATAGCCTCAGATAACGCCACATGATCATCGTGATTAAATGCATTCTTATATAAAGCCTGACCTTGCTTATAGTATGGTGGGTCAAAGAATGTAAATAGTTGCTCCGCGCTCTCTTGTAATAGTACATCTTTAATTAAGTCCTTGGCATCTGACATATATAGGCGTATTCTATGGCTCTGTGAGGCTATTGCGTGAATCTTCTTAACGATACCAGCTTTATTAAATCTACAATCCAAGGAGTATTTTGATTTTTGCTCGCGCCCTCCAATTGGTCCACCGGTGATGATTCCACCTCGATTTGTTCGGTTAAGAAATAAAGCCGATACTGCTAGTCTGAAGTTATAGATTGGGATGTCTTTTAGCTCAGAGTATATATCTTTCTGGCGATACCATTCATCCATTGTGATGTGCATCGATTGTACCTCGTCGATAAGCTTATCTGTATCGTGTAATATCGCAAACCAAATAGAGTAAACAGATGGGTCAAGGTCATTTAGTATGATAGAGTCAACTTTATTGGCTAATAGCAATTCCATCGAAATACCGGAGCCTCCGGAGAACGGCTCACAATATATAGTTTTTTTCATTTTGTTTGATAGAGATAAGATTACTTACAAATTTAGATAGTTGTGTTTTGCCGCCTGGATAGCGCAATATAGATTTTGTTCTAGGGCATTCAAACCACCTCCTTATCTAAAAAGTTTAAACTATCCGCTATAAGTTTGGGCCAATATATATTAGTTATACTAGTTAGACAAATCAGGAGCATGACCTTTAGCCGCTAGTTTTTTTATAGCATTCTGTTAACTGCTCAATAAATGCCTCTAATTTCTCTTTGTTGTTTTCTTTGTAGTAATAAAAGAGGTTAGTACTATCAAAGAAAAACTTTATTGTCATTAAACCATGCTTTCCATTCTTCTCTATTATTTTTTTATCGAATGAGATATTTTTCAAGTTGTTGTAAAGATAATCCGTGATTGAAGCAGGCATCTTGGTTTAAATATGATTGACTAGAGTCAGAACGGCTTGTTAAGAAGTTGTATATTTCTTTTTCAGGTGAAGTATTACTAGGTAGTGTTATCAGTGTATAGGCTGGATTAGATGAGAATTTAGTGAAATCAGTTGTTAGGCTTTTATCTGAAGAGGATAAAACATCGCCATCTAAAATGACTATTTTATCTGCAAAGTAAAGCGGGTCACCTTTCATAAAACTGATGATAGCGGTACAAGAAAGTTTTATTGGCATTAGATTGATTTTTATTTTGTAGTGGAGTGCCTTCTATTATATTTTGAATCGTCCATCTAGCTTCTTCATCTTCAGTGATAATATTTAATTTTTTTGATTGTGTGAATATAGGAATTTCGATTAGGTTGGACTTGATTGTAGAATAAGGTGGATTCCTATAGTTTTGTAAATTAATGTTAGCGATAGTTAAGTAATACAGCTCGATATCATTTTGTCCTTCACCATTATGTTCAATTTTTGATGAGATGTGTTTTAAAAGACTTAGACTATGTGTTGTGCATACTATTTGTAGTTCTAATTCTTTTGACTTCTTAAATAAATAGTCAAATAATCTATTTTGCGCTGAAGGATGTAGGGTTGCATCTATTTCATCTATAAGTAAGAGACCACCTTCATATTTAGATTGATTTGATTCTCGCAATAATCGGAAGGACTCGACTGCTAATAGTATCTGCCCTAAATTATCTTGTCCTGAAGAATTCGCAAAAGTATCATATTCTTCAGTAGAAATACCGACAACCGTTTTTCGCTTTGTTTCAGGGATTTTAATAGTAGCTGTCTTGGTAATTTCATCAGGTAAAGAGAGAATATGTTTATAGGTTTGTTTGAAGGAGTCCTCAATAGCACTATCCAGTAAATATGGAGTTTCTTTAAGATTAATTTCTTCAGATTCGCCAAGTGGAAAGAGTCGAGACAGCCCTAAAAATAAAGTTGGCCAATGCTGTTTTGTAGAATGCTTTTTATTTGCGGAATCTTTATATTCGGGAATTAGCCGTGGTCGATAGGTTTTTGATTTTTTATCAAACTGCCATGTAGTTCGCATTGTGCGATATTCATTATTATCAAATGTAACTGTTAGCTTATTAGATCCAGACGGGTCATTTTCTTGGCTCATTCTAAAAATTTCGCTGAACTCTGTACGGAATTGTTTATGTATTAACGGTTTGCCTTCTTTTACTTTAATTTCGCTAGAATTGCCTAGAATACCTAATATTGTTGATTTACCAACAGCATTTGTACCAGATATAACAGTTATATGTTTTCCTAGTCGAAATTCAGTATTTTTTTAAATTTTCGAAAGTCATTTATGACAAGTTTTTTTATTTTCATAGTAGACACCATTTATATAAAAACGATTATAGGACATGATGATAAAAAAATCTATTTCTTCAATCAATTCATCTGTAAGTTCTTTTTAGTCTTACCATTCAATCTGATCATCTAAGCGGTCATTTATATATGTGTCTATTTCACATTGTGTTGTCATGATACCTCCTAACATGCAATCAAAGATTAAAAATGATGGTAGGAATCTGTTTTTTTCAAGTACCCCATCGGAATGAAGGGCTCGAATAGTACTATTTTATATATTTAGCTAAATGGATAGTAAGTTCCCTAAAGTTTTTGGTTCCTTTGGAAAAACTTAATTCTACAAAACCTATACCAGATGCCCATATTTTTTTATCTCTAAATCAAAAATCAAAAGTACCAGCTGTTTCGGTAGAGAATGCAGTTATTTTAGAGAACGGAATAATTAGCACCTCTTTTTTTCTTACCAGTTAACCCTTGTACGTCAATTAAAAATAACTTTTTTTGTTAGTGACTACAAACACATCTCTTGGAGCATTAAATTCGTAAATAACTTCTTCATCAAATAACACATGAGAATATAAATCTTTCTTTTGTGCCGATTTCGACAGAATTCAATAAACTTAATTTTTAGAAGCTTGTTGTTCAGACATAATTTTAACCTTCCTTTTTAAGAAATAATTTAAAAATTTATATTATCAAGATGCTTAAATTAAGCATATCATTCTAACATTATTAAAAAAACAATTAGAATACAGAATCTAATACATTGTCATACCAATGTTTTTTTCTTTTTCCTTTTTAGGCTGTTCTTGTTGCACATCTTCAGAAGTCACGGGCACGATTTCATGATCCGCTTGCCACTTTGCCAATGCGTTCTTAGTACCTTCATCGACTTTACGGAGTTCGGCCGTTTGTTCTTGCGTCATATTAATAGTGCGTTCTAGATATTCTTGTTCGTCTAGTAATTCTGTACTGCCGTCATCATAATGTACTAACACCTTAGGCCCGTCTAAGGCTTTAAACTCATCGTGAGATACCTCGGTTCTAGCGAATCCTGTAACTGCAACTAAGGCTAGCATAGTAGTAATTAATAAAGTCTTTTTCATTTTTAAATCTCCCTTTATATATCCACTTATAACGCTGACAAATAATGGTGGTAGAAATCTATATTCTCCAATTCGACATCATCGATGCAAGTTCGACGAACCATTTGCTCGACAAGGTTCGCATGTTCATCTAAATAAAAGTCATCATTAATAATATGCATCAATTCGTGCTTAATTTCCTCCCTCATACGATTATGAGGAAGGTTTTTATTTATATAGATGTTATGGGTATCCACATCTTCACATTCCTCCGACACAGCGTTGGCATGTGGTAAATCACAGTAAATAACATTAACAACCAATATAACGCTCTCCCTTGTGTATTATTTTAAAAGCTTCTTTTGGCTTTCTTTTTTTATTTGTTGGATGCTTTTAGTCGGTGTCTCTAAATCCTCTGGCATAGTACCGCCTAATTCTTTGATGGTTTGACGTACTTTGGCACCCACGTCATGGTGAACTTTATTAGCTTGTGCTTTGCCTTTTACTCCTTCACGACGTAATTTTTCATCAGTTTGTGTGGCACGGAATAGATTAGCAGCAAGTTCTGTACTGCCCATATGATCTAAAATCTTCTGAGATTTCTTTAGACCTTTTTTAGTGTGAATTTGCTTTACGCCCAAGCCACCATATAAACCTTTATAGCCTTCGTTTTGAAAAATAGCATAATCTTTAGGTTCTTGTATACCTGCTTGGTTAGCAGCTTCAGCTAAAGATATATTATGCTCTTTAATATCTTGTCGGATTTGTAAGCGTAAGCTATCTTCTTTTTGTAATTCTAATTGCTCTTGCTCGTGAGTTTTGACAGCAAAATAGGTTTGAGCTAATGCAATTACCTCTTTACGAGGATTGCCATTCATAGCAATTAAATAACAAGCGTATCTGGAAAGTACTATATCTTGTATAGTACGTTGTAATCCCTGCCCTTAACATCTACCAATTTGTTGACGTCAACAAATTCGGAAAGAACCGCATGACCACTGGCTTCACAAGCAGTTTTAGCCTTTTCAATAATTTTACTGAAATTTCTCCATTCTGAGTATTCGAGTATTTCTTGTAAATCTCGAGCATACCAATACTCATTGCCATTATCATCTATTTGTTTAATTGATTCAAAAGGGGACTGATAAGTATTGTCTGCATTGCTCGGACTATTTTCTGGAAAAAAGAAAAACATATAAGCTTCACCTCCTATTATTTATATACAGTGAATTATTTATTATTTATGCTTCAATTTTAAAAGCTCGATGTACTCAACCGCTTTCTCCATGTCCTCCTTACTGATATCCTTTGCTGCAGAAAAGAGTATACGAGCCTCTGGTCGTGTGCGTAGGTATTCGCAAAATTCGGCTGCTTCACGGTCGGTGTAGTAGCCTTCTGTATATTTTTCAACTAACTCCGACTTAGGCACACCGAAATAATTTGCTAATAACTCAATTTTATCGATTCTAGGGTATGTATTTCCCTTTACCCAATCGGTAAACGTAGTATACTTTAGTCCTAAATCAGCACAGATTTTATTGCGATCTATTCCCCGACTGTCCATTAGTCGTTGAATGTTTTCAGCCATAATAGCTTTTATTGCCTAAACCAGTCATAACAACCTCTTTGTAATACATCATATTAATTAATATACCTATACGTTACGATTAATTCGTAATAAAGTCAATACTTTACGGAAAAATTACGATAATTTAAGTTTAGTTTATAGATATTACGGATAAACCGTGGAAAAATAATGACTGTAAACAACTAGTGGAAAGAATGAAAGGAGGTTCTCATGAAATACACATTAAAGATGTTGAGGGCGTCAAAGAATTGGTCTCAACTTGCCGCGGCTAAAGCAATTGGCGTATCTGTTGATACATGGGAAAACTGGGAGCGAAAGCGTTCTTATCTTGATGTCCCACATATTAAAAAAGATATAGGATGTATCTAATGTGGCATATGATGACATTATTTTTTTTAGCTGATTACGGTCAAACCGTTACTTGAAAAGAGGTGACAAGATAAATAAGGAAAACCGATATTCTGGAAATAAAACGAAATAAAAGCCACCAACAAAAAGAACAACTCAAAGAAATTGTAAAGCTTATAGCTGAATTAGAAAAAGATCACACTTGTGAGTGCACTCTGTAGTGACCTCCTTAACGTTAAGATTTTTGGCCTAACATTAAGGGGGCGGTTCAAATATTTGTGTTAGTAGGCTCTTTTTGTTTGTAAAAAATAATGAAAGTTATTGCGCATAACACGAAAACGTGTTATGATGTAGACATAGGGAAGGAGGTGATGCCATTGAAGAAGTTAAGGAAGATAATAAAAAAGTGGCTACCGATAATAACCGCGTTTATCCAACTAGCAATCGCGATAATACAGTTATTAAATCAGTAACCACAGGGGCTCGAAAGAGCCCCAATCTTCCTAACTATTATAACAATGGCGAGCATATGATTTCAAGATTAACTTTAATAATTAGTATTATTGCCTTTGTGTTATCTGTATATAATCTATTAGTAATATTAGGAGTACTGTAATGAGACTAGATGACGTAATGACTACGCAAGAGGCTGGCGAAAGATGGAATGTGCCAGCTGATTCGATTAAGCAATGCTGCTTTAAAGAGATATGCAAACAAACAGTTTACCGATGATGAAGCTAGAAAAATCGGGCAAGAACTGGCTTGTAACACGTCAAGGAATGGAAAGACTATACGGAGAAGAAAATGGATCGTTCTATATAATGTATATATTATATATGACATCATTTTATTAAAAAAATATGTAGAAATATAGGTAAATAAGCAACTATAAAACGCAGTAAAAATACTATGTTTATAGGGTTTATCAATAGTATATAAGTAATCTCTTAATCAGGGGGTCCAGGGTTCGAACCCCTGGTGGTCCACTAGAAATAACCCGCACTACGGTGCGGGTTTTTCTTTTGAGGTATATAGTTCATAGACAATAAGTTATTAATCACTTATGATTGGAATATAGTAGTATTTCTCATTAGGAGGTCCCAAATGGCAGTAGATGTATCCAGAACACAAGATGTATATAAAGATGCTGGTCAAAGTGTCAATTTCACAACATTATTATTAAATCGTAAAGATCGCGATGCAGAATTAGAAGTAATCCAAGATATGGCTGATCGTATTCAAGCCATTAAACGTTCTGTTAGTATTCGTGCTAATGGCGAAGGCTTGGGTATCGCTTTTGGCTTTAGCCGTAAAGCATGGGATTATTTATTCCCTAATGCACCTGTACCAAAAGAGTTAGAAGACTTTCCAAGGTATTAAAGGTGACAAACAAGATGTGCCAGCTGTAGCGGCTGATTTGTTCTTACATGTACGTTCCAATGATGAATCTGTTACATATACTGTAGTGGATCAAATCATGGAATTCTTGCGTCCTATTACATCTGTAGTTGATGAAACTCATGGTTTCCATTATGAACAAGGTCGTGCTATTATCGATTTCGTTGATGGTACGGAAAATCCTGTAGGCCAAGAAGCGGTAGAGTGGGGCGTTATCGGTGATGAAGACCCTGAATTCACGAATGGTTCTTATGCTTTTGCACAAAAATATGAACACGACCTTGATGCTTGGCGTGCACTTCCTACAGAAATGCAAGAAAAATTCATTGGCCGTCGTAAATTCAGCGATATTGAATTAGAAGATGATGAAAAAGATCCAGCAGCTCACAATGTAGTAGCTCAAGATAATCGTGACGATGAAGAACATAAAATCGTTCGTATGAATGTACCATTTGCACAACCTGGCCAAGGTGTGCGTGGCACATATTTCATTGGTTATGCTCGTTACTGGGATGTAACGAAAACAATGCTTACGAATATGTTTACACAAAACGATAAATTGCTCGATTACTCTAAACCTATTACAGGTATGTTGTTCTTTATTCCATCCCTTGATACATTGGATGCTATTGCAGAAGGCGAATTATAATCGTTATAATTTTGACGATATATTAATGATAAAATAATATGCAATAAAATCTATAGAAAGCGCCCCTTTGGGGTGCTTTTATGCTATAATTAAAGAATATTATTGATTCCATAGAATTTAGTTTGTAGAGGTTGCCCATGAATTATACAAGTACACGTGGCACTGTTGCCGTAAATGAAACATATGCGTTATTACATGGTTTGGCAGAGGATGGCGGTTTATATGTACCTGCCTTGTTTCCAACGAATTGTTTAAAGTATGACGACATCAAAGATAAAACGTATCAAGAGGTGGCGGCTGTTGTATTGGCGAAATTATTCCCTTGCTTCTCTGAAGCCCATTTAAAGGAAATGATTAATTCTGCGTACAGCGATGCTAACTTTAGTACTCGCGATATTGCGCCTTTACATTCTTTGCTTGAAAAGGTATCCGTATTGGAATTGTTCCACGGTCGCACACAAGCCTTCAAAGATATGGCACTTTCACTATTCCCATATTTGTTGGTAGCAGCAAAGGAAGCGGAAGGTGAAACCAAAGAGGTTCTTATTTTAACTGCTACATCTGGCGATACAGGGAAGGCTGCTCTTGAAGGTTTTAAAGATGTACCGGGTACACATATTCAGGTATTCTATCCAACCGATGGCGTGAGCCCTATGCAAGCAGAACAAATGCAAAAACAAGAAGGCGCTAATGTTAACGTAACTGCTATTCATGGTAATTTCGATGATGCGCAACAATTCTTAAAACGTTTATTCGTCGATGCCAATACAGCTAAAGAAGTAGCCGAAAAAGGTGTTATGTTCTCTAGTGCGAACTCCATCAACATTGGTCGTTTGGCGCCTCAAGTGGTGTATTATGTGAATGCCTATGCTGAACTCGTTGCACAAGGTGCTATTCACGAGGATGAAGCGTTTAACGTAGTGGTTCCAACAGGTAATTTTGGTAACATTTTGGCTGCTTATTATGCTAAAAAGATGGGGATTCCTATCGGTAAATTAATCTGTGCATCCAATCAAAATAATGTACTTACGGATTTCTTTAAAACGGGTACATATGATATGAATCGCCCATTCTATACGACGATTTCTCCATCCATGGATATTTTAGAATCCTCTAACTTTGAACGTTTCTTGTACTATATCTCTGGTGAAAATAGTGAAAGGACCGCTCAATGGATGAAGGATTTGAAATCCACAGGTAAATTGTCTGTTAATGAAGACGAATTTAAACGAGTACAAGCTAATTTCAGTGGTGCTTATGTAAATGATGACGAAACAAAGGCTATTATTGAGCAAGTATATAACTCCTATGGCTATTTGATGGATCCTCATACAGCTGTTGCGATGGGCGCGTATATGAAAGAGTTAGAAGCACATCCAGAGGATGGTGCTCGTCATACTATCATCGCATCTACAGCTCATCCGTTCAAATTCCCAACACCAATTTGTGAAGCTCTTGATATCAAGATTGGGGCTACTCCTTATGAAAGCTTAGAAAATATCTCTGCTGTTACAGGTGTAGGATTCCCTAAACAATTGGCTGCGCTACAAGCTAAGCCATTGCGCTTTACAAAAGCTATCGATAAAGAAAATATGAAACAAGAAATTTGGATTTTGTCGATACATTCTCTAACTAATACGATACCGCTCTTCTTCGGAAGGGCGGTATATCTATATCTATAATCTGTACACATTTATACTGAAGGTTGTATAAAAGATTGTGGCTTGATTGAGTGATGAGAACTATTTTTGGGGAATAGTTCGAGGAGGAGTTATGGCTAAAAAAGGCCTTATATACGCTTTATTGTCTGCGCTTTTATTCAGTACGATGAATGTATTTGTTAAGCTATTGGGGACAAGTATACCGGCTGGTGAAATTGCTTTTGCTCGGGGGCTTTTTGGAACCGTAGCAGTACTTATTATCATGTATATGAAGGGGATTCATTTTTCTAAAGAAGATAGAGGTTTGCTTGTTATGCGGGGCCTATATGGCGGCTTTGGTATGGTCTGCAATTTCATTGCCTTAGTACATTTGAAGTTATCTGATGCAACGATTTTATTTCAAATGACAGGAATATTTGTCTTTATTTTTAGTGCTTTGTTTTTAAAAGAGTCGTTGCCAAAAGGTGCGGGAAAATGGCTTGCACTGATTTTTGCTGCCGTTATGATAATGGTAAACCCATTTACCTATGAATCCTTCTCGTGGTATGCATTGGTTGCTATCTTGGGCGCTGCACTGGCTGCAGCGGCCTATACAACTATACGAACCATTAGTAAACGTGGAAAACATAGTAACTTTGAAATCATGGCATATTTCATGATTACTAGTATGTTTGCAGGACTTGTAGCCACTGATGAATTTGTAATGCCTCAAGGCTCAGATTGGTTTATTATCGTTATTATAGGTGGCATTTCTGTAGTGGCACAATTCTTCTTGACTGGTGCCTTTGTTACAACAAATGCAGTTGTGGCACAGTTCTTGCAATATGTGGGCGTATTTATTAGCTCCTTCTATGGATTCTTATTCTTTGGTGAAAGTTTAGCTCTCGTTACAGTAATCGCAGGTATTGTAATGTTCATATCTTCCGTTATGCTTAGTCGTCTTAAAGAGGAACAAGGACTCTTTAAAGGTGGCAAGATAATAGAGGAAAAAACAAAATAAATGTCGTATACTATATAATAGTAGTATTGGCGCATACAAAGGTGTGACCATCAATAAGTGATATCGTTGAATGGTGGCACCTTTTTTGTATATTGTAGGAGTGTGATAGACATGTTTATGGAATGGATTCAAATTGAAAATTATCGGAACCTCGTGGATGTAGAATTACACTTTCACAATGATATCAACTATTTTGTAGGCGAGAATGCAGTAGGGAAATCTAATTTTCTAGACCTTTTAGAACAGATGATGAACGTCAGAGGTTTTCAAGAAAGTGATTTTGCGGACGTCAATAAACCAATTCGTATTGAGTGTAAATTATCGTTTTCCGAATTGACTACGTCCTTTCAAGATATTATAGGACCGGAGGCTGCTATTTATTTGCGCCTTGAGCAAGTGGTGCAAGAGGTATATCCTCGACTCTATAAAATCGATGGAGAACAGTTGAGCCCCGTTCCTTTGTCCATGTTGCGACACGCTTTATACATGTGCCATCGAGATACATCGGAGGCTGAATTATATTCCATTCCTACTTCGGTATACATGGAATTAGGAAAGCAACTTGTTTCGTATTTGCCACAAAGCGGATTGACCGGAGATGAGACAGTTGTTCTAGATCGACTTATTAATGTGAAAAAAGGGCTGGATCCAGAATGTGTTCTTAATATTCAGCGCCTTGTGGAGCTATTAACATCATCTACAGAGGCTACCTTGATTCGCAAGTACTCTATAGATAATGTGCGCCTCATCATGGCGGTGGCACTGAAAATTTTAGCTCAAATTTATATGAAGGTGCATAGTGCCTCTACTAACTTAGAATCATTGCTCGTATATGATAGTGAGGGACGTCGATATTTACCAGTCTTCATCAGCGTTGATGAGCCTGAACTTCATTTGAGCCCTTATTTGCAACGGGCTGTGCTCAGTTATTATCGCCAAATTGCAACCAATGAAAACCCTGAGTTTTTAGCACTGATTAAGCAGCTGTTCCAAATTGATGGATTGTTAGGGCAATTATTCGTTGTTACGCATAGTACAGATGCTTTAGTAGATGATTATCGTCATATCATTCGTATGTATCGTGATGAGGAGGGGTTAGTTCGTACAGCTTGTGGCGTGACCTTTAAATTTGCGCGCGAAGTGGAAAGCATTTGATTATGCATTTCCCAGAGGCTAAGGAAGCACTTTATGCGCGTTGTATCATTTTAGTGGAAGGGGAAACCGAATACGGTAGCTTTGCAGGAATAGCAAAGAAATTAAATGTCGATTTCGATTATTTTGGCATTTGTTTGATCAATGCCCGTGGCGAATCCTCCATTAGCAAGCTCCATAAACTATTTAAAAGCTTTTCCATTCCTACAGTTGCGCTCTATGACCGTGATGTTATGGATAAGCATAGCAAAACGCATGCCAATGTGTTTTACACGAATGAAATCTGTTTTGAAATGGATGTAGTATCTCATCTAATTCACCATCACCATCGTAATGTTTTGGATATGATTGTCCAAGATATTATCGATACAGGTCGTGGTATGGTAACAAAAGATATGGCTCGCCGTGGTTTTTCTAAATTAGGTGTCGATGATCGTCAAGCTATACAGCGGTGTTTAAAAAATATCAAAGCAAAGGATATAGAAACTTTATTATTATATTATTTTTCCTGGTTCTATAGTAATAAAGGTGTCATTGTAGGGCGTAGAATTGCTCATTATATTCCTGAGCATATGATTCCACCAGCATTTATTGCCGTTATTGAAAGAGCCAAGGCTTTATCGCTTGAGTCCTCTATTATCAAAATAGGATGATAAGCATATCAAAAACTTTCAATGAACTATATCGAAAAATATTGACATGGATGAAGTTTTCTTTTATGATTAATGAGGTTAATTTTTCCGGACGATTTTAAGTGTGAGTAGGAGTTAAACATGAAGGAATTTATTAAAGAGTTTAAAGAGTTCGCTTTTAAAGGGAACATGATGGACCTCGCTGTAGGTATGATTATTGGTGCAGCTTTCACGGCATTAGTGAATTCTGTAGTTAGCAATTTGTTCATGCCATTAATCAGTGTGTTCACTGGTGGTATTGATTTTAGCAATCTATACATTCCATTAAGTGAAGCATCTAAAGAGGCATTTGTAAATGGTGCTGATATTGCAACAGCTCGCGCTGCCGGTGCTGTATTGCCTTACGGTACTTTCATTACTGATCTAATTCAATTCTTAATCTTAGCATTTGTTGTATTCTTGATGATTCGCGCATTGACGAAGTTGATGCAAAGTGCTAAAAAAGAAGCTGAAGAAGCACCAGCGACTACAAAAGAATGTCCATTCTGTAAAACAGACATTAATATTGATGCAGTTAAATGTCCAAACTGTACTTCTGATTTGAAATAATCACATACTATGAAAGAGCTCTAAAGGCATATTGTAGTGACCCCAAAAAGTTAGACTTTTATTTCCGAGTAACCTAAACTGGTTGCTCGGAATTTTTTATGCTGCAGTAATAGCTAAACGATAGTCAACTGGACTTAGCCAGTTCAATTTTTCCTTAATTCGTTTAGTATTGTAATACATAATATAGTTTTCAATCGCCATTTTTAACTCATCATAACTATGAAAGGTATTGTCATAATACATCTCTTGTTTTAAGATAGCAAAGAAGTTTTCCATTGGTGAATTGTCGAGACAATTACCTCTTCTAGACATACTTTGAAATATGTTATGCACTTTTAAATTATGTTGATACGCTTTCATTTGGTAACCCCAACCACGGTCAGAATGAAATGTCCGTCGATACTTAGCATCGGCAGTCTTTTCAATCGCCTGTTGTTGTGCTGAAAGTATAGACTCAGCCGATGGTGTAGGACTTATACTAAAACTAATAATTTCAAGATTATATAAATCCATAAATGGATCTAAGTATAGTTTTCCAACTTTCAAAGCACCGTTTGCATTTAGTTCATAATACTTAAATTCAGTTGTATCTGTAGTAATTTTTTGATGTGGTTGACTGCAATAGAATCTACGCTTAATGCGATTAGGTGCAATCCGTCCTTTAACGCCTTTATATGAGTTATATTTTCGGCTCTTACGGGAGAATGCTATTACTTGCAGATTGAACTTTTGCATAATTCGTTGCAATCGTTTCTTATTAATAACAATACCTCGTGATCGCAACAAAGGTAACAACCTTCTATATCCATAGTTGGGATGGTTCTTACGAATATCTTCAATAGCTATTCGTATTTGTAGATCTGGATCTACTCGGTCAAAGCGCTGTTGCCAGTACATATATGTTGCTTTTGGAAAACGTAAGGCAGCAAGAATCTCAGTTAGTTTGAATTCTCTTCGGAGACTGCTAATGATTCTTGCTGTTCTTTCATTTTTCGAGCGTCCTCGAGGCGCAATCTCCTCAATTCTTTTAAATAGGCATTCTCTATTTGAGCATAGCGTAATTGTTTTTCCAATTCTAAAATACGAGCTTGCTCTGGTGTTAATTCTTTTTTCTTCTTTTGGTTACGTGATTTAGTATGTGTGGTAATCTTTGCTTTTTCATCTGTTCGACTCATGGTAGGTATTCGTCCTTTCGGTCGCTCGACAAAAGCATTGGTCCCATATTTCATAAAATCCGATTTCCAGCGAGCTATTAATGAAGGATTATTCAGCCCATATTGTAATGCAATTTGCCGATACGATAATTCACTAGTTAAGTATGACTCTACCATAGCTAGCTTAAATTCTGAAGTATATCTTGTATTATTTCGCTTTCGACACAAACCATCTTTACCAAATTCTTTAAATGCACTAATCCAACGACGAACTTGCGATGTAGTCTTTAAACCATATTTCTTAGTTAAATACTCATATCCACCCTCGCCGTTTAGATATGCGGTAACGACTTTTAATTTAAATATAAGGCTATATTTTGCCATAGAAAAACCGACCTCCTTAACGTTAAGATTTTTGGTCTAACATTAAGGGGTCGGTTCATATTGCTTTGGAGCTCTTTTTTGTCTTTTGGGTCTAATTTTTGGTAAAATTCTGATTATAGGATACAATATAGATACATAAATTTTTCGTTAACATATGTGTGCTATTAAAGCATTAGGAATATATTTGATAGAAGGGATGGAATGATTATGGAACGTAAACCTTTAGTGGTAGTACCGGGCTTGGTTCGTCGCGATGTAATCGCTTATTTACAAGAATACGTTGATGTACGTCAATGGACAGAAAAAAACTAAAATGCCTAGAGAGGTTTTTAAAAAGAATGGTTGCGTGAAGCCGATGGCTTGTGGTCTATTAATTCCATATCAGTTGATGCTGATCTTGTGAAAGACGCTCCCAATTTAAAGGTAATTGCACAAGCATCTGTAGGTTATGATAATGTAAAAATTGATGACCTTACGGCCGCTGGTATCCCTTATGGTAATACGCCAGGGTGCTAAACGAAACTGTGGCAGAATTGGCTTTTCACCCTCATTGCAGCGGCTAGTCGTCGTATCATAGAAAATGCAGCCTTTGTAAAAAATGGTCGTTGGGCTGAACGCCCGTCGAATATTAAGGGCTTTGATTTAAGCCGCCGTACGCTTGGCATTATTGGTATGGGCGCTATAGGTGTTTCCATTTCTCGTCGTGCGCGTGCCTTTGGCATGACTGTTGTCTATCATAATCGTCATCAACGCAATGATGATCAATTGTATAGAACGACGTATATGGAATTAGATGAACTGCTCGCTACCAGTGATGTTGTATGTATTATGGCGCCATTAACAGATGAAACGTATCATATGTGTGATGCAGAGTTCTTCAAAAAAATGAAAAAGACCGCATTATTTGTCAATGTGGGTCGTGGTGCCATAGTTGATACAGATGCTCTTATTGATGCACTTAAAAATGGTGAAATTGATTATGCCGCTCTTGATGTAACTGATCCAGAACCATTGCCTGCAGATCATCCATTGTTGGAAATTGATAATTGCTTAATTGTACCGCATATTGGGTCTTATACAGACCGTACACGTTATGATATGTCTATGTTAACAGCGAATAATCTCATTGCTGGTGTTAATAAGAAACCTCTAACAACATGTGTTAATGAACAAATCAATTATAAAAAGCCTGAAATGGATGTGGAATCCGCTTTGGCAGAACTTAAAAAAGCAGGTGTTGATGTAACTGATTTCGACTAAACTTTGATAAGACCTTAAAAAATGTGCGGTCCTATGTAAAATATGGTAAAATAAAAGAATATTATCACATGGAGGTTGTAACGTTGGAACATAAAGACATTGAACAAAATGTAGCTCCTGAAGAAGTTGTATCTGTTAACTTTATCGAAGCTGTAATTAATAAAGATAACGAAACTGGAAAATACGGTGGTCGCGTATTAACTCGTTTCCCACCAGAACCAAATGGTTATTTACATATTGGTCATGCTAAATCTATTTGCCTCAATTTTGGACTAGGCAAACAATATAATGGTTTAACGAATCTTCGTTTTGATGATACCAATCCTGCTAAAGAAGATGTAGAATACGTTAACTCCATCATGGAAGATGTAAAATGGCTCGGTTTTGACTGGGCTGGTGAAGTTCGCTATGCATCTCATTATTTTGGTCAAATGTATGAATATGCTAAGAAGTTAATTACTCATGGTAAAGCCTATGTAGATGATCAAACGGCTGAAGAAATTAAACAAAATCGGGGTGATTTTGCAACTCCGGGTACAAATAGTCCGTATCGCGATCGCAGTGTAGAAGAAAACTTAGCTCTTTTTGAAGACATGAAAGCTGGTAAATACGGCGATGGGGAAAAGGTGTTGCGCGCTAAAATCGATATGGCACATCCTAATATTGTTATGCGTGATCCAGTTCTTTACCGTATTGTAAATACAGAACACCATAATACAGGTAGTGAGTGGAAAATCTATCCTATGTACGATTTTGCTCATCCCATTGAGGATGCTATTGAGCGTATCACGCACTCTATTTGTACATTAGAGTTTGAAGTACACCGTCCGTTATATGACTGGGTATTAGAGGATTGGGATGATACTGAAATCCCACAACAAATTGAGTTTGCTCGTTTAAACGTAACAAGATGGTCATGTCTAAACGTAAGTTGCGCGCTCTTGTTGAAGCAGGTCTCGTATCTGGTTGGGATGACCCTCGTATGCCAACTATTTCTGGTTTGCGTCGCCGTGGTTATACACCAGAATCTATTCGTGATTTCTGTGATCGCATTGGCGTCGCTAAGGCTGATAGCACTATAGATATTGCATTGCTCGAGTTCTGTATACGTGAAGATTTGAAACTTAAAGCAACGCGTCCTATGGTTGTTATTGACCCTGTGAAGGTTGTTATTACAAACTATCCAGAAGGTCAAACTGAACTTTGTACAGTTGAAAACAATCCAGAAAATGAAGAATTGGGTAACCGTGAAGTTGTATTCGGTCGTGAAATCTACATCGAACGCAATGACTTTATGGAGGAACCAGTTAAGAAATTCTTCCGCTTGGCTCCTGGTAAAGAGGTCCGTCTAAAAGGTGCTTACTTCATTACATGTACTGATGTTATTAAAGATGAAAATGGCAATATTACAGAAATACACTGTACATATGATCCAGAAACTAAGAGCGGTAGCGGTTGCACTCGTAAGGTAAAAGGGACATTGCACTGGGTTGAAGCATCTACTGCAGTAGATATTGAATCTCGCTTATATGATTATTTACTTAAAGAAGATTCCGATGGTAAAGACTTCTTGGGCGACTTCAACCATGACTCCTTACAAGTATTCCATAGTAAAGGGGAAGCATGTCTTGCTAATACTGTACCAGGAGACCATTTCCAATTCTTGCGCCAAGGTTATTTTGTGACTGATAAAGATAGTACTGCCGATCATATTGTGGTAAACCGTATCGTAGGTTTACGTGATACATGGGCAAAACAACAAAAGAAATAGTTGTGATGTATACCGCCCCTATAAGGGGCGGTTTTATTTAGGAGAATCGTATGAAATCAATGATAGCTTTAGCTCTCGCTGGTGTTGTAGCGATGAGCACGCCCGTAATTGTTGAGGCCGCTAATATTAATGCTAGTAAAAATGCTGCCACATATGGCACTTATAATGGCGTGAAATTAAATGACGGCGTTACCATCTATGATAATGCTCCCAAAGCATTATTTGCAGGTGCTGGTAAAACAGATGTAAAAACGGCTCTTATGCAAGCTGGTATTAGCCGCGCAGATGTATATACACTTAATATTAAAAACAATAATGAAATGAATTATGCTGTTTTCTCCAACACTATGGTGAGTGAAAACCATAATCTTGTCAGTACCAAACATGTGAGTACAGATGCTAGCGATGTAGGTAATTTTGTTGCTTCTATCAATAGTGGTAAGGCTACAGAATTAGGCCAATACCAGGTGGTGACACCACTAACTAAACATAATAAGGTATATGTAGGTGTATTGAAATATACAAGTAAAGATAATAATAATTCTTATAATGAGATTCTTCATGTTGCTGTTACTGAAACTAAAAAAACACCGGATTGAATGCACGCTTTATCGCTATTGATGAAGAAAGCGATGCCAAGGTATTCCTCGTATTAGCCATTTACTTAGCATCAAATAATAAATAATTATTGAAATAAATTATCAATTATCTTGACAATATTTCTCATCAAGAGTACTATGTGTATATAGGAATTAATCTCAATAACTTGAGAGATTTCTGTGTAGATATGCAACAGGCAGGTACGACTATGATGGATTCAATTGACAATATCATTGGATTTCATTGTGCACCGGCAATTCGAGGTATTAAGATCTCGAATTTGGTTTCTATTCCACGGGACATGAATGAACAAATCCAATTCGTTTTGACTGAATATAATAAAGAGTTTAATGAAAAAGGTTTATTCTTCTTTGAATTATGTCGCTGTAAGGCGCGTAGACTATTATTGGTGTTCCGTGAGACACAATTACGAGACTATGTACGGCAACCTGCGGTAATGAAATTTTTGAAAGCTTACGGTTATCAAGATACGATGAGTATTATGGAAATGCTCGAGCATTTGCGATACCGTATGGAAGCAAGCGTTGATTTCCCTCATGAAATCGGTGTGTTCCTTGGATATCCGCTAAAAGATGTGAAATCTTTCATTTCTCGTCGTGGCAATGGTTATTCCATGTGCGGCGAATGGAAGGTTTACCACGATGTAGTAGATGCACAACGCTCTTTCTTATGTTACAAAGCATGTCGTAAATTTTGTCAAACTCAATTGATGTTGGGAAAAACATTTAGTTCATTGGTCGCAAGAACGGCCTAGGAGGTACAAGATGATTGGTGTAATTTTTTGGTCCGGTACAGGCAATACAGAAAAAATGGCTTATGAAGTAGCTGAAGGTATCAAAGCTGCAGGTCAAGAAGTAGAAGTTAAATCCGTATCTGAAGTATCTGTTGATGATGCAGCAGCTTACGAAAAATTAGCTCTTGGTTGTGCTGACATGGGTGCAGAAGAATTAGAAGACGGCGAATTCGAACCATTCTACGCAGAATTAGAATCTAAATTAGGCGGCAAAAAATTGGCTATCTTTGGCTCTTATGGTTGGGGTGGTACTTGGTTAGAAGACTGGGGCACTCGCATTAAAGACGCTGGTGGCGAACTCGTTGCTGATGGCTTGGCTATTTTAGGTGAACCTGATGATGATGGCATTGCACAATGCCAAGAATTAGGTAAAACATTAGCTAACGCATAATCAATCCTAATATAATATATGAGGCTGTAGTAATGACATATCATTGCTACAGCCTTTTTTGTATATATTTATGGAAACGTGTACTACTTTGGTATATAATTAAATATTATCATTATAGAGGAGGCGCGTTATGAAGGATGAACGATTTATAGTTACCTATCGTATAGAAGCAAATAGTTATGAAGAGGCAAAATCTATTGCTTGGGGTGTACAGGTTGAACAGACCATAGAATTCCCTTATGAATTTGTAACAGACCCATATATTAAACATACGATTACAGGTCGATTAGAGTCTTTAGAAGCCATGTCGCCGGATTCAACGTACGCTAATGTAGGAATACTACCAAATGTGGCTATAGATGCATCTCGGTATTATATAGCACGCATTTCCTATAATGTAGAAACAACAGCTATGGAGGCAACGCAATTTTTAAATGTTGTCTTTGGCAATTCTTCGTTGCAACCGCATATTTGGGTAGTAGATGTAGAGTTATGTCCATCATTATTAAATGTATTCAAAGGCCCGCGGTTTGGACTTCATGGGATTCGCCGATTGGTCGATACCCCAACACGTCCCATGATTCAAGCTGTTATTAAACCGATGGGCACATCGAATGAAGAATTGGCACGCATGTGTGGTGCATACACTCGTGGTGGTGTAGATGTCATTAAAGATGATCACGGTATTACTAACCAATCCTTTTCTCAATTTAAAGATCGGGTCAAACGTTGTGCTGCTACTGTACGAGAAATGAATGATGCCCATGGGAAACATGCGTTATATGCGGCCAATGTTTCTGGTGATGGTACGGATGTGCTAGAACGGGCCTATTTCGCTAAGGAGGCAGGTGCTACGGCACTTATGGTGGCCACTGGTCTTATAGGTGTAGGTTGGCTACATAGATTGGCAACAGATGAAAAATTAGGATTACCAATTATCAATCATCCTGCGTACTCAGGTGGCTTTGTGAGCCCTGGTGTGTCAGGTGTGGCTGATTATTTGCAATTAGGTTTATTCCCTCGCTTATTTGGGGCTGATATGGCTATTTGTATCCTATGGTGGTCGTTTTACCTTTACTCAAGAACAATGTCAACGTATTTGTTCGTATATTAAGCAGCCTATAGGTCTTATGAAAGCGGCATGCTCCGCGCCCGGTGGTGGTGTGACGGATGCGCGCCTTCCAGAACTAGTTAGTTTATATGGTAATGATACGATGTTTCTCGTAGGCGGAGATATGTTCCGCCGTGGTTCAGATCTTGAAGCTAATATGGCGTATTTTGTTAGCCGATTAGAAGAATTATGTGAATTGAAAAAATGATAACGGTGAAAACATAGCTTTCACCAATAGTAGATATTTAATGATATGGAGTGTTTTGATGAGCGAATCCTCACCATTGGAGGTTCATGTTATTGCTAGTGGTAGCAAGGGCAATTGTACAGTTATAAAAAGAGGAAATTCTGTTATATTGCATGATGTGGGTATTAGTTGCCGCCGCATTGTAAATGGACTGAAAGAATTACATATAGATATGAGCCAAGTGGAGGGAATCTTTATCAGTCATGAACACAGTGACCATATTGCAGGTTTGCAGCAATTATTAAAACGCTTTAATCTTCCTGTATATACAAAGAAAGAGACTTGGCGTGAGATTCAAAATAAATTGATTGTACCGAAACATCAACTGGTGGAACTGACTAAAGGAAGCTTGTCGTTAGGCAATTTGACTGTCGAACCATTCAGCGTGAGTCATGATGCTGCTGATCCTATCGGAATTAATGTATTTGCAGGTAAAGATAAAGCAACTGTTGTTACTGATACGGGTGTAATTACAGATACTATATTACGTTGCTTAGATGACACCACATTGCTTGTGTTAGAGGCGAACTATGACCCTCATATGCTTCGCTTTGGTCCATATCAACCATTTTTAAAGCAACGCGTTACCAGTGATGAAGGTCATTTGAGTAATGAAATGGCTGCTCAAGCGTTACTCATGATGAAACGACCTGATTTTATGCAGGTTATCTTGGCGCATCGGTCTGAAAATAATAATAATCCTGTTCTGGTAACACAAACGATTGGTCAAATGCTCGTAGATGGAGGCGTTAGAATTGGCCCTGAAATGAAATTACAACATGGGCAGCCAAATGAAATTGTATCGATGCAATCGGTTCAGAAAATATAGAGGTATATAATGAAATTTCATGTAGTCTGTATTGGTAAATTGAAGGATGCTTACCTTCGCGATGGTGTGGCCGAGTTTGTCAAACGCATGCGTCCTTATGGAGGCATTGCGATTACCGAATTGAATGAAAGTAAAATCGGGGATAAGCCAAGTGATGTGGACCGTAAACAGGTTGTTATAGAAGAAGGGCAGCGACTATTAAAAGCGGTTCCTAAGTCTGCTTATACAGTGCTTTTAGATGTATATGGTAAGACCATGTCCTCCGAGCAATTGGCCGCTATGGTGTCCCAACTAGAAGTGGATGGCATCAGCGATATGGCCTTTATTATTGGTGGCGCCTTTGGTGTTAGTGATGAACTTCGTCAAGCCGTTAAATATAAGCTATCCTTTAGCCCTATGACCTTTACACATCAAATGGTGCGCCTCTTGTTGGTGGAACAAATATATCGTAGTGCTAAAATTAATAGAAACGAACCATACCATTGGTAATACAACTAATAATTATTAGTTATATTCAAAAAAATGAAAAGGAGTTTTCATATTCGAAGTCGAATAGTATAATAAAGAGTAACGTTATATGAAGGAGGAATTCCCTATGAAAATCCAAGAAGTAATGAATAAATATCCTGTTACTGTTGCCAAAGATGCACCTATTTCTGATGTAGCCGATTTGTTGGTGAAATACAATTTGACAGCTGTGTCTGTTGTCGATGAAGACAATAAGTTATTAGGTATTATTTCTGAAGGCGACTTATTGTATAAAAAGGTTCGTCCTCATGTACCACATTATGTAAATGTACTAGGTGCTAGTATCTATTACAACGGTATTGGCGAATATAATTCCCAATTTAAAAAATTATTGGCATCTCATGTTCATGAATTGATGACAACTGAGGTTATTACAACAACACCTGATAAGGACGTAGAAGAAATCGTATCCGTTATGCTTGATCAACATTTGAAAAATGTTCCAGTTGTTGATAAAGAGTACCATTTGATTGGTATTTTATCTCGTCGAGACATCATCAAATTGATTGCAAAAGATAATTAATTAGTAATATAAAACTAATGCTAAGCAGCCACTCTACATGGGGTGGCTGTTTCCTTATAGTGCTAAGAATTGCATTGAATTTTCATTTATGATATTATAAGGAGTGCATAATATACTACAGAAATTTGGGCGATAGCCCTTCAAGGAGGACATATTTTAATGAAAGCAACTGTAAATCCTGTTGATCAACACGTAGTAACTTTAACTATCGAAGTACCTGCAGCAGAAGTAGACAAAGGTATCAAACAAGCGGTAAAACGTATCGCTAACCAAGTAAACATTCCTGGTTTCCGTAAAGGTCACGCACCTCGTCGTGTGTTGGAAATGAACTTTGGTAAAGAAGCAATCTTAGAAGAAGCATTTGAAGTATTGGCTAGCCAAAACTATAGTGCAGCTCTTCGTGAAAACGATATCGTTCCTGTATCTGAACCAGAAATCGAACGCGAACAATTCGAAGAAGGTAAAGATTTAATCTTCAAAGCTACTGTAACAAAACGCCCTGAAGTAAAACTTGGCGATTACAAAGGTTTAGAAGCTGAAAAACAAGATGCCACTGTATCTGATGAACAAATCGAAGAACAATTGAACAACATTCGTGAACAACAAGCGAAAATGGTTGTTGCTGAAGAAGGCGCTACAATTCAAAAAGACGACTTTGCAGTAATCGACTTCGCTGGTTCCGTTGACGGTAAACCATTTGATGGTGGCGAAGGTAAATCATACCCATTACAAATTGGTTCCGGTAGCTTTATCCCTGGTTTCGAAGATCAATTGATCGGCGCTAAAGCTGGTGATGATGTAACTGTAAAAGTAACATTCCCTGAAGACTACTTCGTAGCAGAACTTGCTGGTAAAGAAGCAGAATTCAAAACTCACATCCATGATATTAAACGTAAAGAATTGCCTGAATTGAACGACGAGTTCGCAAAAGAAGCAAGCTCTTACGAAACTATTGAAGAATTGAAAAACGATCTTCGCAAAAAAATGGAAGAAGAAGCATCCCGTCGTGCAATCGATACTTACAATGCTGAGTTAATTCAAACAGCTGTTAAAAATGCAACTGTTGAAATTCCGGAAGTAATGATCGAAGATCGCGTAGAACAAATGATTCAAGAGTTGGCTATGAACATGGAAGGCCGTGGCTTGAAATTAGATGACTACATGAAATTCTCCAATAAAACAATCGAAGATTTACGCTCTGAATACAAAGAATCCGCAGCTGAAAACGTACGTGCGGACTTAGTTCTTGATGCTGTTGCAACAGAAGAAGGCATCGAAGTAACTCCAGATGATATGAATCGCGAAATTTTCATTATGGCTCAAAACTTTGGGGCAGATCCTAAAGAAGTTTGGGATATTATTGCAAAAGAAGGTCGTGTAGCTATGTTAGCAGGCTCTGTAGCTCGCAAAAAAGCAGCTCGATTCATCATCGATAATGCAAAAGGTGCAGAAGCAGCAGAATAATGCTTGCTCACTAGGTACATGAAAAGGTGATTATATGTATGTACCAATCGTAGTAGAACAAGGCGAGCGCGGCGAGCGCTCGTACGATATTTACTCTCGCCTGTTAAAGGATCGCATTATCTTCTTAGGGGGACCTATTGATGATAATGTTGCAAATGCGGTGATTGCCCAAATGCTTTTCTTAGAAGCAGAGGATCCAGATAAAGATATTCATTTGTACATTAATAGCCCTGGTGGTGTTGTTACTGCTGGTATGGCTATTTATGATACGATGCAATATATCAAACCAGATGTGTCTACTATTTGTGTAGGCTCCGCTGCTAGTATGGGGGCTGTATTATTGACAGCTGGTGCAAAGGGCAAACGCTTTGCATTACCTCATGCACGCGTTATGATTCACCAACCATTGGGCGGTGTTCAAGGTCAAGCATCTGAAATCGAAATCCATGCTCGTGAAATTCTTCGCATGCGTGAAGAATTAAATGGTATTTTAGCATCTCGCACTGGACAAGATATTGAGGTTGTAGCACGTGATACTGATCGTGATAACTTCATGAGTGCCAAAGATGCCGTAGAATACGGTTTGATTGACGAGGTGTTAACTCGCGATACTCTAGAAAGCAAGTAATGGAGGCGCTCATTGGCAAAAGATAAAGATACTATGCGCTGCAGTTTTTGTGGTCGCACAAGTGAAGAAGTAAGAAAACTAGTTGCCGGTCCTAATGTTTACATTTGCGATGAATGCGTAGCGGTTTGTGAACGTATCATTGAAGATGAACTTGGTGACATCGGTACAGAAGACTTTAAACTAAAAGAATTGCCAACGCCAAAAGAAATTAAAGCACATCTTGATCAATATGTTATTGGTCAAGATGATGCTAAAGTTTCCCTTTCGGTGGCAGTATATAACCATTACAAACGACTACAAACAGATAATATTGTAGATGATGTAGAATTACAAAAGTCCAATGTTTTATTTATTGGACCTACAGGTAGTGGTAAAACATTATTGGCTCAAACATTGGCTAAAATGTTAGAGGTTCCATTTGCTATTGCAGATGCAACGAGTTTAACCGAGGCTGGCTATGTAGGGGAAGATGTAGAAAATATTCTATTAAAGCTCATTCAAGCCGCCGATTATGATATCGAGCGGGCTGAACGCGGTATTATTTATATCGATGAAATCGATAAAATTGCCCGTAAGTCTGAAAACCCTTCTATTACACGTGATGTGTCAGGGGAAGGTGTGCAACAAGCACTTTTAAAAATCTTAGAAGGTACTGTAGCTTCTGTACCACCACAAGGTGGTCGTAAACATCCTAATCAAGAAATGTTACAAATCGATACTACAAATATTCTCTTTATTTGTGGCGGTGCATTCGATGGTATGGATAAGGTAATTACAAAACGTACCGCTAAGAAAACATTAGGTTTTGGCGCTGATGTACAACGCGCTGAGGAACGTGATGTGTCTGCGATCCTTAAAGAGGTTGTACCAGAAGATTTATTGAAATTTGGCTTAATCCCTGAATTTATAGGCCGTTTACCAGTCATGGTAACATTGGACCTATTAGATCGAGATGCATTGGTTCAAATTCTAACAAAACCGAAAAATGCATTGACTAAACAATATGAAAAAATTCTATCCCTCGATGGTGTAGAATTAACATTTGAAGACGATGCATTAGAAGAAATCGCTGATGAAGCATTACAGCGTAAAACTGGTGCTCGTGGTTTGCGCGCCATTATTGAGAAGGTGATGAAGTATGTTATGTATGAAGTACCATCTATGGATGATGTGGCCAAATGCATAGTTACTAAAGACGCCGTAAAGGGCACAGGTGAACCTATACTCAAAAATGAGGCAGACAAAGAAATCCAGCTGAAATCGTAATTCGAAGAAACTCATTTCTGTGTAGGAATGAGTTTCTTTTCATAAATAAATCCTTGGAGGACATATGAATTTACTAGAAGTAGGTATTCCTACCGTTCCCCTTAGAGGAATGGTTGTATATCCGAATATCGTAATTCATCTCGATATCGGTCGAGACAAATCCATCAAAGCGGTAGAAGCCGCAATGAGCGAAGACCGCATTATGGCTGTCGTATCTCAAAAAAAGATGACGCCGTTGATGCACCCTACGGTTCATGATTTGGCCCAAATGGGTACACTTGTAAAAATTAAACAAATGTTGCGCTTACCAGGTGGTATTGTTCGTGTTCTCGTTGAAGGGATTACTCGTATTCGTGTCATGAACATTACGAGCATGGACCCTTACTATGTAGGGGATTATGAACGTGTACCATCTGTATTTGAAGATGATGTAGAACTTGAAGCGTATCGTCGTTTGGTGCAATCCAAATTTAATGAATGGGCTGATGAGTCTAAATCGATTACAGAAGATGGCATAACTCGCGTTATGGAGCTACGTGATCCATGTGAATTGGCGGATCAAGTGGCGTTTATGTTGCCTATCAATAACGCAAAACAACAAGAATTATTAGAAGAATTATCCGTAGCTAGACGATTGAATATGATTGTAGGTATTCTTAATATGGAGTTACAAATCTCCGATTTGGAAAACTCTATTAATAATCAAGTTCGTCAATCTATGGAAAAGGCTCAAAAGGAATATTTCCTACGGGAAAAAATCCGCGTCATCCATGACGAATTGGGTGATAAGGGCGACCCTGAGGAAGAAGCAGAAGAATTAAGAGAACAATTAAAAGCTCTTAATTTGAGCGAAGAGGTTCACACTCGTATTGATAAAGAAATCTCCCGCTATAGCCGTATGCCTCAAATGATGCCAGAAGCTACGATTTTAAGAAATTATCTGGACTGGGTATTAAATTTACCGTGGAATACTGTTACTGATGATCGCCTCGATATTAACGAAGCTAAAGAGATTCTAGAAGCGGATCACTATGGCCTCGAAAAGGTTAAAAAACGTATACTCGAATTCCTAGCAGTTCGTAAATTAACAGGTAAAAATAGTGGTTCTATCCTTTGCTTGGTGGGACCTCCTGGTGTTGGTAAAACATCCTTGGCGTCCTCTATTGCACGAGCAATGAACCGCAAATTTATCCGTGCGTCCCTAGGTGGTGTTCGCGATGAAGCTGAAATTCGCGGCCATCGTCGTACCTATATCGGTGCATTGCCAGGTCGTATGATTCAAGGTATTAAAAATGCAGGAACTAGAAATCCTGTATTCTTGCTTGATGAAATCGATAAACTAGCATCTGATTATAAAGGTGATCCATCATCTGCATTGCTCGAGGTCTTAGACCCAGAGCAAAACAGCTCATTTAGTGATCACTTTATCGAAATTCCCTTTGATTTCTCTGATGTATTTTGGATTACTACTGCTAACGTGGCATCCAATATTCCGGGTCCATTATTAGACCGTATGGAAATCATCGAGCTTTCAAGTTATATGGAAGACGAAAAATTAGAAATTGCAAAACGCTATTTAGCACCTAAACAAATCGAGAAAAACGGTTTGAAAGATAATAAAATTAAATTATCTGATGCAGTGTTAAAGAAAGTTGTTTCTGAATATACCCGCGAAGCTGGCGTTCGTACATTGGAAAAAACTATCGCTAAAATCTGTCGTAAGATGGCATATCAAGTGGTAGAACAAGGTGTTGAAACGCCGAAGATTTCCATTAAAAATTTACATGAATACTTGGGTGCTCCTATCTTTATTGATCAAGAGCGTGAAAAGAAACCACAAGTTGGATATGTTAATGGTCTTGCGTGGACCTCTGTAGGTGGTGTAGTATTACCTTGTGAAGCTACAACTATGGCAGGTACTGGTAAATTGGCATTAACTGGTAGTCTAGGAAAAGTAATGCAAGAATCTGGTCATGCAGCGATGAGTTATATTCGTCATAATGCAAAAACCTTGAAGATTGATGAAGATTTCTATAAAAAGTTAGATATTCACGTTCATCTTCCAGAAGGAGCAACGCCTAAGGATGGCCCTTCTGCTGGTATTACTATGACCTTGGCCATGGTATCTGCTTTGACAGGCCGTAAAGTAAGAGCTGATCTTGCCATGACTGGTGAAATCACATTGCGTGGCCGTGTCCTACCAATTGGTGGTCTTAAAGAAAAATTATTGGCAGCATTGTCCTATGGTGTTAAAGAGGTTTTCATTCCTAAAGGAAATGAAAAAGATGTTCCTGAATTACCAGATAACATAAAAGAAGGCCTTATCATTACATCTGTAAAGACAATGGATGAAGTTTTAGCAAAGGCACTTGTATAATGCAAAAGAAGAAAAAATCCACAAAACACATGGGTCCAAAACCACAATATACAAGAAAAGAGATTAAAGGACCTCGCATTATAGCAGCAAAATATAATACATCCTGTGTAAAAGCAGATCAATATCCTGAAGGGGATACCGTAGAAGTAGCCTTTTTAGGACGCTCTAATGTGGGCAAATCTTCATTGATTAATTCCTTGTGTAATTATCGTGGTCTTGCCCTCGTGAGTGGACAGCCTGGTAAAACGAAGACGATAAACTATTTTGATATCGAGTCAAAAGAGGATCTTAGTGAAACGGAAGAACGTCGATATCACTGGTTCTTAGTCGATTTACCTGGATATGGCTTTGCAAAGACAAATAAAGATAACCGTAATATGTGGTCATCCTTTATTTCCGATTATATTTTGCATTCTGAACGCTTGATGTTATTATGCTTGCTTATCGATGGGCGTCATCCAGAGATGCCTATTGATAAGGTGGCATTTGATTGGCTCGTTGAGGCTGGTGTACCACTACAAATCGTAGTGACCAAGGTGGATAAGCTCAATGCTAAAGAGAAAGCAGTCAATTTAGCAAAGATTAAGGAAATGTATCCAACGGGCACACCGCCGATTATGTATAGCTCGCTAAAACACACTGGTCGTGAGTTACTACAACAACGAATTAATAAAGTACTAGTAGGAGATGAAGCATGAGTAAGACGAATCAGTTAGAGATGATGGAACGCATCGCTCTTGATTTAGAGCGTGTTGAACGTGCTCTTGCATCATCTTTTAATACAGGGGCAGAGGATTTTAATGATCTAATCAGACCTTTATCCGAAGCTGGTGGTAAACGACTGCGTGCACAATTATGTTTGCTTATTGCTAATGCAGGTCAATCGATAGAGACAGAGCGCATTAAAATTGCAGAAGCTGTTGAAATGTTACATTTGGCGACATTAATTCATGACGATGTATTAGACCAAGCTGAAATTCGCCGTGGTGAAGATACTATTCATAAGCATAAGGGCAATAAGGTGGCTATTTTAAGTGGTGATTATCTTTTTGCCAAGGCATTTCGCATTGTATCTGAAATGCCGCATATGGAATATTTGAAGGTCTTTTCTCATATCATCAGTTGCCTTGTGGAAGGTGAATTTATGCAAATGGAAGATGTATATCGCATCGACCAGGGGATAGAGCGATATATGATAAAGACGCAAAAGAAAACAGCCGACTTTATGGAAGGCTGTATGGAACTCGGTGGCTTATTAGGCGATTGGTCTAGTGAAGAAATTGGTTATCTTAAACAATATGGTCATGCATTAGGTATGGCGTTCCAAATTACAGATGATATCATGGATTATCGTGAAACATCTGATACAACTGGCAAGCCTGTTGGTAATGATCTTCGAGAGGGGTTATTAACCTATCCATTGCTCAGTATTGTCAATGAAACTAACAAAGATCAACTGCTAGAAGATATCCAAATCTTAACCATGGTGGCAATGAGCAAGACATCATTGACTATGTGATAGATCGAGGTGGAATTGATAATACATTGCGCGTAGCTCAACAGTATTGTGATGATGCGTTATCCGCATTACAGGCAATTCGTGATTTTGAGGGAAAAGAATTTTTAGTATTAGCCGTTCAAAATTTGGCAGATAGAAAGGTATAATATGGAGGCCTTCGAACCTAAAGCTTTCGAATATCCCATTAAGAAACCTTCATTCGATAGTGTAGTTCGGCAAAAGCGACGAGAACAGGCGCAAAAAGCTGAACAGGAGCGATATGCTGTTATTGATGCCGATCCGAAAGAAAACCATCCAGAACCGTTGTATACGGAGATGGAACAAAAAATGATGGATGAAGCTGCTAACCTATCGTTAGTAGGTCATTTGTCAGAGCTTCGTAGACGCATTATAATTATGGTCATTTCCATTATTATAGGAACAGGGATAGCCTATTATTATGTAGATGTTTTATTAGATATTTTATTGGCCCCTGCTGGCAAATTATATTATATGCGTCCTACAGAAGCCTTTTTTACCTATATGAAGGTATCTATTGCGGGCGGCATGATTATGGCATCGCCTATCATATTGCATCAAATATGGCTCTTTGTAAAACCTGCGTTGACAGCTCGTGAAAAACATCTGTCAAATTGGATTTTACCAGTAGCCTTTTTGTTGTTTCTAATAGGTATTCTATTTTCCTATGCATTGGTATTGCCCGCTGCTGTTAAGTTCTTTATGGGCTTTGCTACAGATGAGTTACAACCGATGTTTTCTATCGGCCAATATATGGATTTTGTGTTAGCCTTTGTGCTGCCGTTCGGCTTTATATTTGAACTGCCGCTGATGATTATTATTATGGGATATTTTAATTTAATTACATCCCAATTTTTAAAGAAGAAACGCAAACTATTTATTTTGCTTTCCTTTATCATAGGTGCAGTAATTTCACCTACACCGGATATGTTTTCTCAGACTATGATTGCATTGCCGATGATATTATTATATGAAACTAGCCTCTTTGTGTTAGCTAAAGTGATGAGACGATAAGTACTTACTTTCAGGAGGAACGATGAAAACCTACGAAAATTTAACCACCTACAATCCTGGTGAAATCGAAAGTAAATGGTATTCCTATTGGGAAAACCAAGGTTACTTTCACGAAGAAGTGGACACTGATAAGGAGCCGTTTAGCATCGTATTGCCACCACCAAATGTTACAGGTATGTTGCATATGGGGCATGCGCTCGATAATACATTACAAGATATCTTGATTCGTTTTAAACGTATGCAAGGTTACAATGTGTTATGGATGCCTGGCACCGATCATGCGGGTATTGCGACGCAAATTAAAGTAGAGGAAATGCTCGCTAAGGAAGAGGGAAATCCCGCTATGATTTAGGCCGTGAAAAATTCGTAGAACGCGTTTGGGAATGGAAGAAGGAATACGGCGATACTATTGTTAAACAAATTCGCAGCTTAGGCGCATCTTGTGACTGGAGCCGCGAGCGTTTTACCTTGGATGATGGCTACTATCATGCAGTGCGCGAAGTATTCGTAAAACTTTATGAAAAAGGTTTGATTTACCGTGGTGAACGTATCATCAACTGGTGCCCACGTTGTGCTACAGCTTTGTCTGATGTAGAAGTGGAACATGAAGATGAGCATGGCCATTTATGGCATATTAAATATCCTGTAAAGGGGGAAGAAGGCCGCTTTGTTGTTGTGGCTACAACACGTCCAGAAACTATGTTTGGTGACGTAGCAGTAGCCGTAAACCCTGAAGATGATCGTTATAAAGACCTCATTGGTAAAACATTAATCTTGCCATTCGTTAACCGTGAAATTCCTGTCATTGCCGATGACTATGTAGATGCGAGCTTTGGTACAGGTTGTGTAAAAATTACACCTGCTCATGACCCTAATGACTTTGAAATGGGGCAGCGCCATAATTTAGAATCTATCGTTGTTATGAACAATGATGCCACAATGAATGAAGGGGCTGGCAAATTTAACGGTATGACACGCGAAGAAGCGCGTAAACAAGTGGTAGCAGAGCTTCAAGAATTAGGTTTACTGGAAAAAATCGATGATCATGACCATGCAGTAGGTCATTGTTCCCGTTGTAATACAATTATCGAACCAATGGTTTCTAAACAATGGTTTGTAGATATGAAACCACTTGCTGAACCAGCATTAAAAGTTGTTAAAGACGGGGACGTTCAATTTGTTCCAGAACGATTTACTAAAACATATGTAAATTGGCTCGAAAATATCCGTGACTGGACGATTTCTCGTCAATTATGGTGGGGCCATCGTATTCCAGCCTGGTATTGTGATGACTGTGGCGAAACTATCGTTAGCCGTGAAGATATTACAGAATGCCCTCATTGCCATGGTCATGTAACACAAGATCCAGACGTTCTTGATACATGGTTTAGTTCTGGCTTATGGCCATTTGCTACGATGGGGTGGCCTGAACAAACGGCTGAACTCAAACAATGGTATCCAACTAGCGTTCTCGTAACTGGTTACGATATCATCTTCTTCTGGGTTGCTCGCATGATTTTCATGGCTCTTGAATTTGAAGATGAAATTCCATTCAAACATGTATTCATCCATGGTCTTGTACGCGATAGCCAAGGGCGTAAGATGAGTAAATCCTTGGGTAATGGTATCAACCCGTTAGATGTTATCGGTGAATATGGTGCTGATGCATTGCGCTTTACCCTTGTAACAGGCAATACACCAGGTAATGACATGCGTTTCTACATGGAACGTGTGGAAGCAAATCGCAACTTCGCCAATAAGATTTGGAATGCGTCCAAATTCGTTCTCATGAATTTGACGAATTATGATGAAAGCTTTGTTCCAACTGAGTCTGATTTGACATTGGCGGATAAATGGATTGTAGAAAAATATAATGAAACTGTACAAAACATTACTGCTAACCTTGATAAATTTGAACTTGGTGAAGCGGCAAGCTCCGTATATGATTTCATTTGGAATACGTATTGCGACTGGTACATTGAACTCGCTAAACCTCGTTTGTATAGCGATGCTAATGAACGCGACCGTCGTACTGTTCAATACTTGCTCGTAACTATCTTGCGTCATATGCTAGAATTGTTACATCCATTTATGCCGTTTGTTACAGAACATATTTGGCAACACTTACCTCACGAAGGGGATAGCATCGTCGTTGCTAAATGGCCGGAAGCATTATCTTTCACAAATCTTACGGATGCGGCACGTCAAATGGAAATTATGATGGATGCTATCAAGGGCATTCGTAACATGCGTGCCGAAATGAATGTACCATTAGGCAAAAAAGCAGAAGTTATTGTGGCCCCAACTGATGCGTCCATAGCACAAGCTGTAGCTAGTCATAGCGATTATTTCGTTACACTTGCTTGGGCTGAAAAGGTAACAATCTTAGGCTCTAATGATCCGAAACCAGAAAATGCAACCGTAACAGTTGTAAATGGTATGGAGGTATACCTTCTTTTGAAAGACCTTATCGATGCAGATAAAGAAAAAGAACGTATCGAGAAAGAAAAGGTTCAAATGCAAAAAGAAATTGCACGTTTAGAAGGTAAATTGAACAACCAAGGCTTCCTAGCAAAAGCACCTGAAGCAGTAGTTGCTAAAGAAAAAGAAAAATTAGAAGAATATAAACAAAACAGCAAGCGTTGTTAGAACGTGAGGAATTCTTAAAAACCTTATAGGAGGTTTATATGACATACGAAGAAGCCTTAGCGTATTTAGAAGATACTTCATCCTTTGGTATCAAACCTGGGTTGGAGCGCATTCAAGCATTAATGCAAGCGTTAGGGAATCCTGAACGAGATTATAAAATCATTCATGTTACGGGAACTAATGGAAAAGGTTCCGTAACAACATATATTTCGTATGCTCTATTTACCAGTGGATTACGGGTGGGGCGATTTACATCGCCTCACCTTGAATCTTATACAGAGCGTATAGAAATCAATGATGTACAAATCAGCAAGGATGCGTTTGGTGAATTAATTAGTCGTGTTCGCCAAGGTTTAGAACAAATTATTGCTGACGGAGTAGAAGCACCTACACAATTTGAAATTTTAACAGCTGCAGCATTCTTATTTTTCAAAGAGCAAGGTGTAGATTATGCTGTTATTGAAGCTGGCTTAGGCGGATTGCTTGATTCAACTAATATTGTGAAACCTATAGTTTCCGTTATAACCAATGTTACGCTAGATCATCAAGCCTATTGTGGTGATACGGTTGAAGAGATCGCTAAACATAAGGCGGGGATTATTAAAGAGGGCGTTCCTATTGTAACTGCTGCACAAGGTGGACCATTAGGTGTTATCGAAGAGGCCGCGAAGGACAAGCATGCGCCATTATATATCTTCAATAGAAAGTTTGGCATCGATAGTCGCAGTGTAGTGCCGGGTGGTCAGATTATGACCATCAGTGCAGTCGATATGGCACCGGCTATGTTGTTTACAACAATGGCTGGCGTTCATCAGTCTGTTAATTTAGCATGTGCCCTACAGGCAGTTCGTCTTGTAATGGAACAGGATGATGCTATTAGCGAAGAAACAATGCGTGAAGGCTTTGCTCGTGCTACTTGGGCTGGTCGCTTTGAAATCAAAAAAGCCTTGGATAGAACATTTATTTTTGATGGAGCTCATAATGCTGCGGGCGCAGAATCTTTTAACATGACGTATCAAGAATTGTTTGAAGATAAACCAAAAACAATTGTAATGGCTATTTTGTCGGATAAAGACGAAAATGGTATTATCCGTGAGGTTGTAAAACCGAAGGATACGGTTATTGCTGTGGCAGCGCCTACACCTCGTACGGAAATACCAGAACAGTTGGTGGAAAATGTCCGTCAATGTGTTAAACAAGTTGTGGCCCAAACGGAAGAGTCCGTAAGCGATGCTCTAGAGTTAGCCTTACGGTCAACTCAAGCTGGAGATAACATTGTTGTATGTGGATCATTATATATTCTTGGCGAAGCTCGCGCTTGGTTACAAGACCGCCTGAGCCACTAGGTAATCATTATGGAACACTCATTATTTCCAACAGAAACGAAATTAAAGTTTTACATTGAACGTCTTATTTATGGTGTAGTCATTGCTATGCCTCTACAACCAATGGTGGGGGATGTACTCTTATGGATTGCCATAGGAATTGCTTTCGTTGATTTAATAAGACGTCGCAACCTTAGCCTACCTACAGGGTGGTTGTCCTGGACTGTTATGTTTTTTGTCCTATGGACTGGTGTATCTGCTGCATTATCTGATAATGCTCAATGGGCTTTGACGAGCTGGTTTATCAGATTATAGCAGGTGGTGGTATATATTATCTAGTACGGACGTATATTAGCACACCAAAACAATGGCGATATTTTCTTCAATGTGTATTAGGGACAGCGATTCTAGTTTGTTTTATTGGAGCTTATGAATATATTTTTGTTCCCAATCAGCATATTAATGAATGGGTAGATGCCACCCAATTTCCAAAATTGATGCGCCGCATGTCGTCGACATTGATGAATCCAAATCTACTAGGTGCTTATCTATTGATGATCCTCAGTGTTAGTATTAGTTATTTATTGGTATATTGGAAAGGGTTAACAAATAAAATCTTATCGAAAGCCTATAAGAAACAGATTTATATGATGATACCTGTAGCTCTTATATTATTTGTTACCTTGCTATTAACCTATTCACGGGGCATCTGGATTAGTTTTGGTGCTATGGTGATATATTGGGGCATCTTTGTGGAGCGCCGTTTGTTACTATCCCTTTTAGCAGTTCCAATTATTCTTTATTTCTATGATGGGGAAATTGCGACCCGCCTTTGGTCTATATTCCAAGGTCATGATACATCTGCTGATCTGCGATGGGCTCTGTGGGATAGTACCATGTATATTGTTCGTGAGAATCCTATATGGGGGATTGGATGGAATACATTCTATTTAGTTTATCCTGATTATAACTACTATATTCAAGGTCCCAATGTATTGATGTATCATGCACATAATTTATATCTCAATATGTTGGCAGAAATAGGCATACCAGGATTGATTTCTTTTATAACTGTATTATTAGGACATGTTATTACATCTATACGATTGCAAGGGGATGTATTCCGTAAAGCTGCATCAATCGGTGTAGGGGCTTTAGCCGTAGGGGTCCTTGTAAGTGGATTGTCCGATTTTGAGTTATATAGTCATCAAGTAACGATTACATTTTGGTTATTGATGGGGTGGGTAGGTGCTTTTGTGAAAGCACAGCAAAAAAATCTACCACAATTAATCATAATTAAAACGCATCGAAACTTTTCGATTGAAAGCAGAAATCCTCAAGATTTAATAATTCAATATTCCATAGACGTCAGTTTGAACATAGTGGGGCAAATCGAAGAAACTCTATATCCTGTATAGTGTTTCTCGATTGCCCCTTTTTTTTACAATATATATGAAAAGTATATCGATAATTCCTGTAGGTTATAACGATGTGAATTTAATTTATGTGAAACATGAAAAATCCATGACTTTTTAGTCATAATACCATATAAATATGTGACAAAAAAATACATTTTATGCATATAAGTTGACAATGAACTTGTAAAAGCATACGATGAAGTAGGTTTAAGGAACGAGTTAGACCAAGAAATTGATCAACTGTCGTTTAACAAGGTGATTTGAAGGAGATGGTACGATGATAGACATCAAAGATCGCGTTAAAAATGCGGCCCTCCAAGGCAAAATTGTCTCAGCTTTTGAAGCAGCTCAATTGATTAACCCTAATGATAAAGTTGGTATTTCCGGCTTTACTCCATCTGGTTATGCAAAAGCTGTACCTTTAGCTTTGGCAGAAAGAATGGAAAAAGAACCATTCAAAATTGATTTATGGACAGGTGCTTCTGTAGGTGATGAAGCTGACGGTGCGTTAACACGTGCTAATGGTATTAACCGTCGTTTCCCATATCAAACTAATGGGGATACACGTAAAGCTTTAAATAGCGGTGCGGTTAAATACATCGACATGCATTTGAGCACAATGGCACAAAATGTTCGTTATGGTTTCTTCGGTGATTTAGACGTTGCAATTATTGAAGTATGTCAAATCAATGAAGATGGCTCCTTAGTACCTACTACATCTGTTGGTAACTCTCCAACATTTGTTAGCAAGGCTAAAAAGGTAATCGTAGAAGTTAACGTATCTCAACCATTGTCCTTGGTTGGTATGCATGATATCTATGAACCACTTGATCCACCATTCCGTAAACCAATTCCATTAGAAACAGCTGGTGATCGTATTGGTACTGAAGCAATCCCTTGTGATCCAAGTAAAATTGTTGCAGTAGTTGCTTGTGACGTTCCTGATACAACTAGACCATTGGCTCCTATCGATGATGATGCGAAAGCAATGAGTCAACATCTTATCAACTTCTTCGAACAAGAAATTGCAGAAGGTCGTTTACCTCAAAACTTGCTTCCATTACAATCTGGTGTAGGTTCTGTAGCAAATGCGGTAATCAGTGGCTTGGCTAAAGGTCCATTCACAGATTTGTCCATTTACACAGAAGTAATCCAAGATGGTATGTTCGACTTGATCGATGCTGGTAAAGTAACTGTATGTTCCGGTACTGCATTAAGTCCTTCTCCAGATGGATTAAAACGTTTCTATGCTAATATCGACGAATACCGTAAGAAAATTATTCTTCGTCCGCAAGAAATTTCTAACAACCCTGGTATCGCACGTCGTATTGGCGTTATTGCCATGAATACTGCAATTGAATTTGATATTTTTGGCAATGTAAACTCTACTCATATTATGGGTACAAAAATGATGAACGGTATTGGCGGTTCTGGTGACTTTGCACGTAGTGCATATCTCACTATTTTCTGCACTAATTCCGTTGCTAAAAATGGCGACATCAGTTCTATCGTTCCATATGTATCTCATGTGGATCACCCAGAACATGACACTATGATTTTCTGTACAGAACAAGGTGTTGCTGACTGTCGTGGTTTGAGCCCAGTGGAAAGAGCTCGTTTGATCATTGAAAAATGTGCTCACCCAGACTACAAACCTATGTTAACTGAATACCTCGAAAAGGCACTCGCTGCAACTAAAAATGCCCATACACCAATGTTGCTCGACGAAGCTCTTTCTTGGCATAAACGCTTCACAGAAACTGGAAGCATGAAAAAATAAACCTGTTTTTTTAGGAGGATGATGAAAACATGGCTTACGAAAACTTAAAAGCCCAAATTGCTGAGTATAACAAACTTTGTGACGAAAGAAGTGCAAAAACTCCAGAACGTCAAAACTTGAAATACAACCGTGTGTACACACCAGTTGATATCGAAGGCTTTGACTATGAACGCGATTTGGGAATGCCTGGCGAATTCCCTTACACTCGTGGCGTACAACCTACAATGTACCGTGGTCGTTTCTGGACTATGCGTATGTATGCAGGCTTCGCTACAGCAGAAGAATCCAATAAACGTTACCGCTACTTAATCGAGTCCGGTGCAACTGGTCTTTCCTGTGCATTTGACTTACCTACACAAATTGGTTACGACTCCGACGATGTTGTTGCAGAAGGCGAAGTTGGTAAAGTAGGTGTAGCGATTGACTCCTTGAAAGATATGGAAATCTTGTTCGACGGCATCGACCTTGGCAAAGTATCCACATCCATGACAATCAACGCTCCAGCGTCCGTTTTGTTGGCAATGTATATCGCAGTAGCTGAAAAACAAGGCGTACCATCCACAGAATTGATGGGTACAATTCAAAATGATATTTTGAAAGAGTACGCAGCTCGTGGTACTTACATTTTCCCTCCAAAACCATCCATGCGTTTGATCACTAATATCTTCGAATATTGTTCTCAAAATGTTCCAAAATGGAATACAATCTCCATTTCCGGTTACCATATCCGTGAAGCAGGTTCCACAGCAGCGCAAGAAATCGCATTTACAATTGCTGATGGTATTGCGTACGTAGAAGCAGCTTTGAAAGCTGGTCTTGACGTTGACTCCCTTCGCTGGTCGTCTTTCCTTCTTCTGGAATGCTCATAACAACGTACTTGAAGAAGTTGCTAAATTCCGCGCATCCCGTCGCTTATGGGCAACTATCATGAAAGAACGTTTTGGTGCTAAAAAACCAAAATCCATGATGCTTCGTGTACATACTCAAACAGCTGGTTCCATGTTGACTGCACAACAAGTTGATAACAACATCGTTCGTGTTGCTCTTCAAACTGCAGCTGCTGTAATGGGCGGTACTCAATCCTTACATACAAACTCCCGTGACGAAGCATTGGCTCTTCCTACAGAAGCATCTGTACAAGTAGCTCTTCGTACACAACAAATCGTGGCTTACGAATCTGGTTTAGCTGACGTAGTTGACCCATTGGGTGGTTCCTACTATGTAGAAGCTATGACTAACGCTATCTATGACGAAGCTATGTCTTACATCAAGAAAATTGATGAAATGGGCGGCGCTGTAGTAGCAATCGAAAAAGGCTACATCCAAAAAGAAATTCAAGAATCCGCTTACAAATGGCAAATGGAAGTTGAATCTGGCTTGCGCACAATCGTTGGCGTAAACAAATTCCAAGTTGAAGAAGAAGCTCCAAAAGACTTGCTTCGCGTAGACGCTTCCGTAGGTGTTAACCAATCCAAGAAAACTCAAGCAGTTCGTGCTAACCGCGACCAAGCAGCAGTTGATGCAGCATTAGCAGCTCTTAAAGTTGGTGCAGCTGACGAAAACGTTAACTTGATGCCATTAATTCTTGACGCAGTTAAACATATGCTACTTTGGGTGAAATTTGTAATGTATTGCGCGAAGTATTCGGTGAATATGAAGCTCATTCCACATTATAATATCGGCTAATTTCGGAGGTAATAAATCATGGCAGAAAAACGTATTAGAGTAATCGTAGCAAAACCAGGTCTTGATGGTCATGACCGTGGTGCAAAAGTAGTAGCACGCGCACTTCGCGATGCTGGTTTCGAAGTAATCTACACAGGTCTTCGTCAAACTCCAGAACAAATCGTTGAAGCAGCTCTTTCTGAAGACGTTAATGTAGTTGCATTATCCCTTCTTTCCGGTGCTCACAACACATTGTTCCCTAAAATCGTTGAGCTTTTGAAAGAAAAAGGCATGGGCGATGTATTAGTAATCGGTGGTGGCGTTATTCCTGATGCTGATATTCCTGGCTTGAAAGAAGCTGGCGTAGCAGCTGTATTCACACCTGGTACACCAACTGGTGATATTGTAAAATTCATCAACGAACACGTAAAATAATTAATAGGATGAGAGGGGTTCAACTGGAATAGCTGACTCCCCTCTATTCCCATATTCTAAGATAGGTGGTGAGGCGAATGGATTTAGTTAAAGGCCTCTTTGAAGGTTCTCGACTAGCCTTAGCACGGTCCATTACCGCTGTAGAAAATGAGTATGATAATGCCATCGAAATAATGAAGGCCATTTACCCTAAAACAGGGCGTGCACGTATTCTCGGTATCACAGGGGCCCCTGGTGCTGGTAAAAGTACTTTGACCGATAAAGTAGTAAAACACTACTTAGATCAAGGTAAAACAGTCGGCATCGTTGCCATCGACCCAACTAGCCCATTCTCAGGTGGCGCTATCTTGGGGGACCGTATTCGTATGAATGATTTAACATTAAACGAAAATGTTTTCATTCGAAGCATGGGTACGCGTGGTAGTCTTGGTGGTTTATCCAAAAAGACTGCAGACGTTGTTAAATTAATGGATGCCTTTGGCATGGATATAGTTATCATTGAAACTGTAGGCGTAGGTCAATCCGAAGTAGATATCGTAAAAAATGCAGATACTACATTGGTTGTACTTGTTCCAGGTCTCGGTGATGATATCCAAGCTATTAAAGCGGGTATTCTTGAAATCGGCGATGTATTTGCTATCAATAAAGCTGACCGAGATGGTTGCGATCGTTTGAATGTTGAAATTGAAATGATGCTTGACCTTGACTCTCGTGAAGTAAAATGGCGCCCACCAATTAAGCGCACAATTGCTAGTAAAGACCAAGGCGTAGATGAACTCATCGAAGCCTTAGATGAACATTTTGAGTATCTTGAAGATTCTGGTGAATTGGAATCTCGTCGCGCAGAACGTACTCGTGATGAAATCATCGCAATGATTAATGAACAAATTGGTCGTTATGTAGCTGAAAAAATCATTACAAGCGACGAATTTAATAGCCAAGTGGCAGCTGTCAATGAGCGTGAAAACGACCCATATACAGTTGTTAACGGCGTAATGACAAGCGTGCTAAAGTAGACGGCGACTACTTAGCATTAGAGATTTAGCCTTAAAAAGGAGATAATCGAAATGGCTTTTAAAGTATTACAAGTGGATCACATCGGTATTGGTGTTAATGACTTAGCAGCAACTAAAGAATTTTATAAAAATGCTTTGGGTATTGAACATCTTCCAGAAGATGAAGTAGTAGAAGAACAAAAAGTAAAAGTATCCTTCTTCCCATGTGGCGATGCTGAATTAGAATTCTTAGAAACTACTACTCCAGATGGCCCTATCGGTAAATTCATCGAAAAAAATGGCGGCCGTGATGGTATCCAACACGTTGCATTACGTGTAGATAATATTGAAAATGCTATTGCTGATCTTATGGCAAAAGGTATTAAAATGATTGATGAAAAACCTCGTTACGGCGCAGGCGGCTCCGCTATTGCATTCCTTCATCCTAAAGCGACTGGTGGCGTTTTACTTGAACTTTGTCAACGAATGAAATAAAATAATAATGTAACAAGTTTTTTTTATGGAGGTGCTGACATGCAAACAGTGCAAGAAAAAATCGAGTTGTTGCACGAAAAGCTAGCTAAAGTAAAAGCTGGTGGCGGTGAAAAACGCGTTGAGAAACAACATGCTCAAGGCAAAATGACTGCTCGTGAACGTTTGGCGAAATTATTCGATGACAACTCTTTTGTTGAACTTGACCAATTTGTTAAACATCGCTGTGTTAACTTCGGTCAAGAGAAAAAAGAATTACCAGGCGAAGGCGTAGTAACTGGTTACGGTACTATCGATGGTCGTTTGGTATATGCATTCGCACAAGACTTCACTGTAGAAGGTGGTTCTCTTGGTGAAATGCACGCTGCTAAAATCGTTAAAGTACAACGTTTAGCAATGAAAATGGGTGCTCCTATCGTTGGTATCAATGATTCCGGCGGGGCTCGTATTCAAGAAGCTGTAGATGCTCTTGCTGGTTACGGTAAAATTTTCTTTGAAAATACAAATGCATCTGGCGTTATTCCACAAATTTCCGTAATCATGGGACCTTGTGCAGGTGGTGCTGTTTATTCTCCAGCATTGACTGACTTCATCTACATGGTTAAAAACACATCTCAAATGTTCATCACTGGTCCTGCAGTTATTAAATCTGTAACAGGTGAAGAAGTAACAGCTGAAGATCTTGGTGGTGCAATGGCTCACAACTCTGTGTCTGGTGTTGCTCACTTTGCAGCTGAAAATGAAGATGATTGCATCGCTCAAATCCGCTACTTGTTAGGTTTCTTACCTTCTAACAACATGGAAGATGCTCCATTGGTAGATACAGGTGATGAGCCAACTCGTGAAGACGAAGGCTTAAACAGCTTGTTACCTGATAACAGCAACATGCCATACGACATGAAAGATGTTATCGCAGCTACTGTAGATAATGGTGAATACTATGAAGTACAACCATTCTATGCTACAAACATCATTACATGCTTCGCACGTTTTGATGGTCAATCTGTTGGTATCATTGCTAACCAACCTAAAGTAATGGCTGGTTGCTTGGACATCAACGCATCTGACAAATCTTCCCGTTTTATCCGTTTCTGTGATGCTTTCAATATTCCAATCGTTAACTTCGTTGACGTTCCTGGTTTCTTGCCTGGCACAAATCAAGAATGGGGCGGTATCATTCGTCATGGTGCTAAAATGTTGTATGCTTACTCTGAAGCAACAGTACCTAAAATTACTGTTATCACTCGTAAAGCATACGGCGGTTCCTACCTCGCAATGTGTTCCCAAGACTTAGGTGCTGACCAAGTATACGCTTGGCCTACATCCGAAATTGCTGTAATGGGTCCTGCTGGTGCAGCTAACATTATCTTCAAGAAAGATGAAGATAAAGATGCTAAAACAGCTAAATACGTGGAAGAATTCGCAACTCCTTACAAAGCTGCAGAACGTGGCTTCGTAGATGTTGTAATCGAACCAAAACAAACTCGTCCAGCAGTTATCAATGCATTGGCTATGCTTGCAAGCAAACGTGAAAACCGTGCTCCAAAGAAACATGGTAATATTCCATTATAATTCGATTCGGTAAATATATCATCGAATTTGGGAGATACCTTTCTTTACTAATTTTTTAGAAAGGGGAATGATTATGGAAGGACAAGCAGTTACTACCAATCCTTGGCTAATTATGGCTATTAATATGACAGTTGTGTTTGTGGTGCTAATTCTTTTAGGCGTATTGATGCAAATCGTGCATATGATCGATCCTACTAAGAAAAAAAAAGCCCCTGAAGCAAGTACAACTGTAGCAGCTCCAGCAGCAGCTCCTGTAGCAACGCCAAGTGCATCCGCTCAAAATGAGGATGAAGTAGTAGCAGCTATCGTAGGTGCCATTGTGGCGATGGGGTACTCATCTGAACAAATTGCATCTATTCGACCTACAGCAACTAGTGCTAAATGGCGCTTAGAAGGTCGTTTAAGCGGTAGAGGTTAATATTATTTTAGGAGGCATTTGTAATGAACAATGCTACAGCAACTAATGGTAAAGCTCCATCTCAAGATGTAGTAGCGGTTATCGTTGGTGCATTATCAGCAATGGGTTATTCCGCTGATCAAATTGCGCACATCCGTCCAATTGTAAGCTACAACTGGAAAATGGAAGGTCGCGTACGTGGTACTCGTTAACAGTGTCACTTAATTCGGTAATCGATAGGATTATCAGATTAATATGTGTAAATAAAAATTTGTAAGTATTGTGTAGACATACACATTTTGGAGGAATTTAAGATGAAAAAATTCAATGTTACAGTAAATGGCACAGCATATGATGTAGAAGTTAATGAAGTAAAAGGCGCAGCTCCTGCAGCAGCTCCTGCAGCAGCTCCAGCAGCAGCTCCTAAAGCAGCTCCTGCACCAGCTCCAGCTCCAGCTGCAGCAGCAGCTCCAGTTCCAGCAGGTGCTGAAACTGTAAAAGCTCCAATGCCTGGTAAAATCCTATCTGTAGCAGTATCTGCTGGCCAAGCAGTTAAAAAAGGCGAAACTTTGTTGATTCTTGAAGCTATGAAAATGCAAAACGAAATCGCAGCTCCACATGATGCTGTAGTTTCTGAAGTTCGCGTATCTGCTAACCAAACTGTATCCACTGGCGATGACATGGTTGTTCTTGGCTAATACCAAGTATTGTAGTATGGCGCGGGTGCGCCGCGTCATATGACAATTTTATATTTGTGAAAGGGGAACGCATATGGAGGCTTTTGCTGTTGCGATTCAATCTGTTATAAACGATAGCGGGTTCCTCGCATTTACAACGGGCAATGCTATTATGATTCTTGTAGGTTTAATCCTATTATATTTGGCATTTGCTAGAGAGTTTGAACCATTATTGTTGGGTCCGATTGCGTTTGGTTGTGTACTTGCTAACATTCCTCGTAACGGTTTTGAAGAAGGCGTTATGGCACTTATTAGTGCAGGTATCTCCCAAGAAATCTTCCCACCATTAATTTTTCTAGGTGTAGGTGCAATGACTGACTTTGGTCCGCTCATTGCGAACCCTAAAACATTGCTTTTAGGTGCTGCTGCACAAATCGGCGTATTCGTTGCTTTAGGTGGCGCAATGATGCTTGGCTTTACAGCTCAAGAAGCAGCTGCTATCGGTATCATCGGTGGTGCTGATGGCCCTACATCCATTTATTTGGCTACTAAACTAGCTCCTCATTTATTAGGTGCAATCGCGGTTGCTGCATATTCTTATATGTCCTTAGTACCGTTGATTCAACCACCTGTAATGAAGTTATTCACTACTCAAAAAGAACGTGAAATTGTTATGGAACAATTGCGTGATGTTACACGTTTTGAAAAAATCGTATTCCCAATCGTTGCAACAATCTTCATTTCCTTATTGCTTCCTTCCATTACATCCCTTTTAGGTATGTTGATGTTAGGTAACTTGTTCCGTGAATCCGGCGTAACTGATCGTTTGTCCGATACATCTCAAAATGCGTTGATTAATACCGTTACTATCTTCTTAGCAACTGGTACTGGCTTAACAATGAGTGCGGAACACTTCTTAAGTGTACAAACGCTCCTTATCATTTGCTTAGGTTTGGTTGCATTTATCGGTGGCACAGCTGGTGGCGTATTATTTGGTAAGTTGATGAGCATGGTTGACGGTGGTAAAACTAATCCACTTATTGGTTCTGCCGGTGTATCCGCGGTTCCAATGGCAGCTCGTGTATCTCAAGTAGTAGGTGCAAAAGCTAACCCAGCAAACTTCTTGCTCATGCATGCTATGGGTCCGAACGTAGCTGGTGTTATTGGTACAGCAGTAGCAGCAGGTACAATGCTTGCTATGTTGTCTAGCCATTAATTTAATATTTATTCACCAAGGTGTGCCTTTTGCGGTACACCTATTGGTGAATAAAAAAATCTCTTAATAGTATTTAAACATACAAAAAAGAGGGATATTAGCAATAAATGCTTTGTCAGATCGGTCATTAGGTGATACAAGAATTCACACAATAACCTTTCAGTGCTTTTTGATATAGTAGAGGTGGTCACTTGGTATCTATAGAATTAAAAATACTGATTTGTTTTATTTGGGCATTTATTGTATTTTTTATTACTGCACTGATTATCGGTAATGAAGGAAAAGCTAAATGGTTTCAACGTAGAACTAAATATACTTGGTTTAATCGCCGAGGATTTTTAGGGGAAGCGTTATTTTTTGGCTATCCTAAAACTAAAGAGGGTTATGGTATAACTTTTATGATGGCTTGTGCTATTAGCATTGTAAGCTATCTTGTGTATCTCATATAACTATAATCAGTGCATTTCTCTGAAGGGAGATGATGATGTATGGGTACTGCAGAACAAACCTTAATCGTCCTTGCAGTCATGGCTGTTTTATTCGTTACGGAAATTATTCCATTAGCTATTACTTCTTTAGGCGGTGCTATTACTCTTGGCCTTATGGGGATTATTACTCCTAAGGTTGTATTCTCTGGTTTATCTGATAGTACAGTTGTGTTGTTCGCTGGCATGTTCGTTGTTGGTGCTGCATTATTCTACACTGGTTTAGCTCAAAAAATTGGGGAAACAGTAGTATCTCATGCAGGTACTAGCGAAAATGGCTTAATGCTTGCCATCATGGTTGTTACGGCAACTATGTCTGCATTCTTGTCCAACACTGGTACAACAGCTGCATTACTTCCAGTAGTTGTAGGTATCTGTGCTGTTGCGAAGATTCCTGCTTCTCGTCAATTGATGCCTTTAGCATTTGCTGCAGGTATCGGTGGTATCATTACAATGGTTGGTACACCTCCAAACATTATCGTAAGTGGTACATTGGCTAAATTTGGTGAAAAACCATTTGGTTTCTTTGAATTTGCTTGGATCGGTATTCCTTTGACTATTGCTACTATTGCATTCATGATGCTCATTGGTAAACATTTATTACCTAAACATGAAATTCAAGATGCTGGCGAAGTTGAACAAGAGGTAGCTGCTGAAGATATTTCTAACGATCCTAAGAAACAATTATTCTCTGGTCTTATTCTTTTAGGCGTAATCATCGCTATGATTTTAGGTGACTTCCTAAAAGGCTATGGTATTAACTTACCATTGAGCATGGTTGCAGTTATTGGCGCAATGCTTTGCGTATTAACTGGTTGCTTGAATGAAAAACAAGCTTACACATCCATTGACTGGGTAACAATCTTCTTATTCGCTGGTATGATGCCAGTAGCAACTGCACTTGACCAATCTGGTGCAGGTAAAATGATTGCTAATGCAGTAATCGGCGTTATGGGTTCTGACCCTAGCCCTTACTTTGCAACAGCTGTATTGTTCATTTTATCTTGTGTTATGACTCAATTCATGTCTAACACTGCATCTTGTGCATTATTGGCTCCGATCGGTATCTCCATTGCTCAAGGTATGGGCGCTGACCCTCATGCAGTATTGATGGCTATCGGCGTTGCTGCATCTTGTGCATTTGGTACACCTGTAGGTACACCTCCAAATACATTAGTACTTGGTCCTGGCCAATACAAATTTACAGACTATGTAAAAGCCGGCGTTCCATTGATCTTAGTTTGCTTCGTAGTAAGCTTAATTATTATCCCAATGGTATGGCCATTCTTCCCTGGTAAATAATAGGGGATAGGTTACTCTACTATACAAGCACACACGAGGTCGAATCGTAAGATTCGGCCTCGTTTTTTAGGCTCTCTGTCAAATGTTGGGGTGTTCACCCTACGAGCCTTCTTTGGCACCAATCATATGTATGGTTGGTGCCATTCTTTTTGCTCAAAAGTAGAATACGTACTCTAAATCTACCAAAGTGGCGAAGTCCATAGCTTATTCGTTTTAATACCTTAATCTTGTTGTTAGTTCCTTCTGTATATCCATTGGAATATGGTAATAAGAATGCATTAGTTAATTGCGTCATCCATGCAGGAAACGATGTAAAGAAGTTATTAAATTCTTTCAAACCAGATGCTTTCACTAATTCTAACCAATGCTTTAAATGTGTAGCTATCCCTTGTTTACCATAGGTTGAAAAGATTTTTCTAAAAGATAGTTTTAAAGCATATGCTTTTCGTAAATCTTCAGAAATTCGAAGTATTTCACAGAGCTTAATGTGTTCAGCTTCCGTTAAATGATCTGGATGTTTCATTAGCACACGTCGATTCTGTTTTAACATACGTGAATACGCAGCCAGTTTATGTTGCTCCCGTTTTCTAACTCGCTCTACCGCCCAATCCACAAGTCGACACACATGGTATCGATCACAGATAATGTGTGCATGTGGAAATAGCGCCTCCATGATGCGTTTAAACTGTATGGACATATCCATTACAATAAACTTAACTTGTACGCGATCTTTATGTTTAAATGATGCAAATAGCGGATTAATGCTTGCGTATCACGTTTTGGTAAAATGTCTAATATTTCATGTGTATCTGGATTGGTTAAATTGACTTGGTATTGATAACCTTCTGCATTTCCTTTGAATTCATCAATACCAATAACAGTAGGTAGTGTTTTAGGCTTAGGTATAGTAATCATAGAGCAATATCGTAATACTGTAGTAATAGATGTATCACACTCGTTAGCGATAGCAGTATAGGTTACACTTTCAGTAAGTTTGTCAAATAACAAATTAATATTGGTTATACTTAGTTGCATATGTTTTCGTACAAATGGATTGGTCTCGGAAAAAGAGTGCTTACAATGAGGGCAAATATATCGACGTTGTCTATATTTTCCAATTAATGGTCCTCGTTGTACTTTTCCAAATTTTACCGTACGTATGCGGTAATCTTTAATACGCTCTGTAGTTTCTCCGCATTTTGGGCAAATATGTGGTGTTACCGGTACTTCTATGTCAAAAATAAATGTTCCGTCCAATTCGTAGCTATTTGTAATATATTCTTGTTTTACATTATGTAAAAATTCAGTATAATCAGTAGTAGGCATATAAGCTCACATCCTTTCTTTAGGACTTTGACACTTTTATTGTAAAGCATGTGAGCCTTATATGCTTATTTTTTGCAAAAAAATAATGTTGGAAGTGACACCGTAGTGGTGTCACCCCAACATTTATTATAGAGCCGTTTTTTATGATTTTAGCCTATATGATTTTAATATAGATTACATATAAGTGTAATCAAAAGCAATATGAATTAAACTAATTTGCATGATTAATTTTACACATTTGACTACATCGAAAAAAATATGATATAGTATATTGTGTAAGATATAATAATGTAATGTTGAATAAGGAGGTCATCTATGACAAAAGAAAGATTTAACATGTTAGTTGGTTCTATTGGTGCATTTATTGGTGTATTTGTATTTTTAGCCTATATCCCACAAATAATTGCTAATCTTCATGGTCAACCTAGTCAACCATGGCAACCATTATTTGCAGCAGTATCCTGTTTGATCTGGGTATTATATGGTTGGACAAAATCACCTAAACGTGATTATATTTTAATCGTACCAAACCTTGCAGGCGTTATTTTAGGTACACTAACATTCTTAACATCTTTCTAAGTGCTATAAGAAAAAAATAGTATTATTGTTATATAGTGAATAATAGTAAAGATATTACTTTACTTTATAAATATAAATGAGGTCGAATCGTATGATTCGGCCTTTTTTAGAGTGAAGTTTATATGTTAGATTAAAAATATAGATAAGCGTTAAATCTGTTGTAATAAAAAAATAGTTTTTATGATAATAAATATTGATAATTGAATTCCTAGTATATTACTACGTATTTTGATAAAAATGATAATTGGTGCATTCTCAATTATTGAAAGATATATTTGAATATATAAATGAAAAAGAAATATCAAAAATCATGATAAACATAGACTTTATATGATAAAAAGGAACAATTGTTATGCAAAATAATATACAAAATTTTTATCATTTTCGTTTGACTTTCAATTATTATTGTGTGATAATGAGAACAGAAGTTAAGGCAAGTGCCTTTTTAAAATGATAATAATAAGTTTTCTTTTATAATGTTCCTATGGAGGTTTATCATGAGAGTTATTGCTGATGGTTGCATTAAATGTGGTTCTTGCGCATCTGTTTGCCCAGTTGCTGCTATTTCTGAAGGCGAAACTAAATACGAAATCAACGATACTTGCATCGACTGCGGTTCTTGCGAATCCGTTTGCCCAGTATCTGTAATTTCGCTGAGTAATCACAAATAAAAATACGCCCTCATTGAGGGGCTTTTTATTTTGCCTAAAAATCATGTAACTTAGTATAATAGGACTATTAAGATATATATTTGATAAGGGAGTAAATTTTGTTTTATTTAATTGTAATTATTTGGCTTGTACTTGATCAAGTCTCAAAATATTATGTAATGAATCATTTTGCAATAGGTGAATCAGTGTCTGTTATACAAAATGTATTTCATTTAACGTATATTATAAATCGTGGGGCTGCCTTTGGTATGTTAGCAAATCAACGATGGTTCTTTTTGGTAGTCGCTTTTATTTTGATTATTGTGTATGCTATCTATCATAAGAAGGTTAATAGAGGCCCTATTTCCTTGCGCATAGGTAGTGCATTACTTATTTCTGGTGCCATCGGCAATGGCATTGATCGTTATGTATTACATGGTGTGGTTGATTTTTTTGATTTTAGAATTTGGCCTATTTTTAATGTCGCAGATATTGGTATATGTGTCGGTGTTGCATGCATCATATATCATTTGTTAATAAATGAACATGAGGAGTCATAGATGAACGAATATATTGTATCTTTGGAACAAGAGGGAAAACGTCTTGACGTATTTTTGACTGAAGTAATAGAAGGGTCTCGTAGTTATATCCAAAGTCTTATAAAATCTGGTCATGTTCAGGTCAATGGCAAGGTTGGTAAAGCTAATCTACGCCTTAACGTAGATAGCGTAGTTTCTGTTGAGATTCCTGAACCTGAATCTGTAGAGGTATTGCCTGAGGATATTCCTGTAGATTATCTATATGAGGATCATGACATCATTATTATTAATAAGCCACGTGGTATGGTGGTACATCCAGCAGTAGGGAATTACTCTGGTACTCTTGTGAATGCCTTATTGCATCATTGTAAGGATTTATCCGGTATCAATGGTGAAATTCGCCCTGGTATTGTACATCGCTTAGATAAGGACACTTCTGGTGTAATGATGGCTGCAAAAAATGATGCCGCTCATATTGGTTTGGCAGAGCAGGTGAAAGCCCATAGTGCTAAACGCACGTATTTAGCTCTTGTACAAGGTAATATTGTAGAGGAAAAAGGGATTATTAAGGCACCTATTGGTCGACATCTAAAGACCGCATGAAGATGGCTGTAGTTTTTGAAAATAGCAAGGACGCTATTACCCATTTTAAAGTGCTTGAACGCTATGGATATCAAACATTAGTAGAATGTGTGTTGGAAACTGGGCGTACACATCAAATTCGTGTTCATTTTGCGCATATTGGGCATCCTGTTGTTAATGACCCATTCTATGGTTATCGTCGCATGGATTTCCCTATAGAAGGGCAAGTGCTTCATTCTCATACCTTGGATATTGTACATCCAATTACAGGAAAAGAGATGCATTTTGAAGCGCCAGTACCTGAGGACTTTCAAAATTGTATCGAGTTTGCTAAGGAATATAGAGAACGTAGATAAGGGATACTACTATGGAAACAAAGCGTATTTTAATGGATGGAGACGCAATTAAACGTGCCATTAGACGTATTGGTCATGAAATCTTAGAACGTAATAAAGGCCTTTCTAATGCTGTTATTGTTGGTATTGAACGACGTGGCGTGATGCTTGCTAAACGATTACAAACAGAAATTCATGCTATTGAGGGGCTTCATATTGAATGTGAACCTTTAAATGTGGCCATGTATCGCGATGATCGAGATACTCGTCCTAAGGAAGGGGCACCATGTTCTATTGATACCACAGAAAAGACAATCATCCTCGTAGATGATGTATTATATACGGGACGAACAATTAGAGCTGCTTTAAACGCATTGATGACCTCTGGGCGTCCTAAATCGATTCAATTAGCCGTACTAGTTGATCGCGGTCATCGTGAATTACCAATTCGCGCTGATTATGTAGGTAAAAATATTCCTACATCTCACTTGGAAAAGGTACGTGTACAAGTGATGGAATTAGATGGCTGTGATGGCGTGACCATCGAGCAATAATAGATAGTTACATATGAAAAGACTCGACCTACTACTATAAGTCGAGTCTTTATTTTTATGTTTCAATATATTGTGGGGAATAGCGAAAGTCATCATGACCTGTACGGGCTGTTGGTGCTTTAAACACATAGGCTTGTAAATCCGTAGCTTTCGTATCGATACAAAGCATTTCTTTTCCACAAATGGATACCATAGAATGAGCTTTTGCCCATTTTTGTATCACAGGGATGCTCGGTGTTTTATGTTTTAACCAGGTGCGTCCCCTTTGATTAAATGCCAATAGACGTGCATATTGTGGGCCTAGCATATGTGCTTCTTGTAAAATAGATTTAGTAATATGTAGTGCTGTATAGGCTGCCATGCGGCGCAATCTAGCATAGGTATAACGTTTAGTTTTAATTTCTTCAAGGGCATCGATCCAATTGGTTTGTCGCATCGCTTGGTACCAACGATACTCAATGCCTTCTGTAAAATCGCCATATCTTTCTAGCTCTACTGTGGATAATAATCGATTGATGCCGTGTAGCATATCTTGATAACGTTCGTAGTCTACATAGGCACCGCTTTTTATGACTCTATTTACATCATCAATAATTGAGGCCGGAACATATGAATCAATTGCTTTATATTGGATGAGCGCTTCTCTTAAGGCAGTGCCTGATGGAAATTCTTGGCCGTAGGGGAGGAGGGTACTGTGATGTGACGACTGACGTGTAATGGGAACTACAGATAAATCATTAAAATATTGTTGTGCTGCTCGAATATACTCAAGACCTAGTAAGGCATTAGGAGCGTTGTTGATAAGTTCACCATTTCGCACATGTTCTGCAATCACTTGGCGTAAAGCAGTACCATAAGATACGCCTGTTCTTACTTGCCGCTGTATGGCATCTTGCCCTTGTTTGGTGTTTAAAAATTCAGCGGCTTCATGAAGCACTGTGTTGTTATTCAGTTCAGAGCCGAAGGAGATGCTGTCGATATGTAAGGCTTTCATAAGACGAATAGCACCGGTACAAAATAGTTCTGCACTGCCTAAGGAATAACCGTAGGCAATTCGATTACCACATCGGCACCACCATATATAGCCCAACGGGCACGGTCGAATTTACTAAAGTAGGCCGGTTCGCCACGTTGCACAAAGGACCCACTCATAATAGCGATGCGCACTGCATCAGGATGGGTATTGCTTAATGTATGTAATTGATGGGAATGACCGTTGTGAAACGGATTGTATTCGCAGATAATACCGATTGCTTTCATATTGAGTCCTTTCATAGGTGTAATTTATATTATTATATAACAAATGAGTGAATTTATATAATTTGTTCTTTGCAGGGAAAAATTCTGTGATCTTAGAAACTTTCAACATTCTTATATGGAATTATAGAATTTATTGTGAAAGTACTAGAATGGTAGGCGGTGTAATGGTATAATTATTTGTGAATTCTGATTTGACGTGAGGTGATTTGATGAAGGTTCAGTGGAAACGTACAGTACAAGCCATCGTATTAGGCACGTCACTACTGGCACTAGCTGGCTGTGGTTCCAATAATGTGATGGATATATATAGCTTTGGCAATCAAGTCATTCGTTCTGGACAATCAGAAGTGACTGTAGCATTGCCATATGAAATGGGAAAAACATCGGAAACCACTAGCGTTGATGGATATCCTATGGATGCATATGGAAGTTTAAGTCAACATATGTTGATTTCTGTGGAGGCTCGTCGAGCAGCCCCTAATAAAGCATTACCAACGGTAGCGGATTTTGTAAATCAAAAGAAATCTGAGTATGCTAAGTTAGGTGCTACTGTTAATGTAGAAAACATCGATTTAAATGGTGTTCAAGCACAGCTTATAACCGGTGATTTTTATGTTAACAAAATTAAAACTAGTTTCTCTCAATATGTCTTTGTAGATAAAGGTGTATTGTGGAATATAACCTATAGATATCCAGCGGATGATCAAATAGGTGCTGATATCAGCAAACAAATTATGAATAAGATTTACGTTACGCAAAAGAAAGAGGGTTAATCAATGAACGTATTAGTAGTTAACTGCGGCAGTTCCTCCTTGAAATATCAATTACTTGATATGACAACTGAACATGAATTAGCGAAAGGTTTATTTGAAAAGATTGGTGATCAAGACGCTATCTTCACTCATAAACGCCCTAACGCAGACAAATTAGAACGCGTTGAACCAATTTTGAATCATAAAGAAGCATTGCGCATCTTGCTTGACATCTTGGTAGATCCAGAGTTCGGTGTTATTGAATCTATGGATGAAATCGATGCAGTTGGTCACCGTGTAGTACATGGTGGTGAAAAATTCGCTGATTCCGTATTGATTACACCTGCTGTTATGCAAGCTTTGGAAGAATGTGCGGCTCTTGCTCCATTGCACAACCCACCAAACATTCAAGGTATCGAAGCTTGCCAATCTATTATGCCAAACGTACCACAAGTTGGCGTATTTGATACTGCATTCCATCAAACAATGCCTAAAGAAGCTTACATGTATGCGCTTCCTTATGAATACTATGAAAACTATGGTATCCGTCGTTACGGTTTCCATGGTACATCCCACAAATATGTTGCACAACGTTGCGCAGAATTAATGGGTAAACACATGTCTGATCTTCGTATCATCACTTGTCACTTGGGTAATGGTTCTTCCGTATCCGCTATCAAAGGTGGTCGTTCCATCGATACTACAATGGGCTTCACTCCATTGTCCGGTTTGATCATGGGTACTCGTACTGGTGATATCGACCCTGCTATCGTTCCATTCTTGATGGATAAAACAGGCATGTCCTATGAAGAAGTCGACAAAGTAATGAACAAAGAGTCCGGTGTATTGGGTATTTCCGGTGTGTCCAATGACTTCCGCGTAATCGAAGAAGCGGCTGCTAATGGCCACAAACGCGCTAAATTGGCTCTTAACATGTTCCATTACAAAGTTCGTCGTGTAATCGGTGCTTTCGCTGCTGTTATGGGCGGTGTTGATGCTATCATCTTCACAGCTGGTATTGGCGAAAACGGTATCGGTAACCGCGATGCAATCTGCAATGGTTTAGAATACCTTGGCACACGTATCGACCCTGAACGCAACAATGTTCGTGGTAAAGAACAAGAAATCAGTGCTGAAGGTTCCAAAGTTAAAATCTTCGTAATTCCTACAAACGAAGAAATCATGATTGCTCGTGATACTCAACGCATCACAAGCGCTTTGAAATAATAAAAAGTACATGGATTATGCCCATTTTAATAGTTAATTAGACTATTTATACAAAAGCCTCGTTTATATCTTAGATATAAGCGGGGTTTTTGTAGTTTTTCAGAGATGAATCCTATATAATAAATAGTATGCAGAGTCATTTTTGAAAGGGGTTACGTATGAATATTTTATATAGTGAACAGTCTCAACGCACCCGTAGTGCGGAGTTATTAGTATTACTCTTTGTTGTTTTGCTAATCGGTGCCATGATATTTACGACCTTTAGAAGCCTTAATGTAGGGCATCTCTTATTGGCTGAATATTTTATCGAGCTAGCCGCGCTTGTTGTTATCGTCAAACAGGCCGTTAGTCGCTACACGTATACATTAACAGATACAGAATTTATCATCGAAGAGAATTCCTTTTTTAGAAAGCGTACATTTTCTGTAAAGTATGAGGATATTGATGGTATTTATGCGTATAATCGCGATTTTTTAACGAATTTGCACTATCGCTATAAGTATAGAAAATGTTCTACCTCTGATGATAGACCGATTTGGTTCATGGTATATTCCATTACTAAAGGAAAAAAGGTTCAATATGGTCGTGTTATGTTGAAAGCAGAGGCTGCATTCTATGAAACACTTGAACAGTTTGTGCCTAATCGCGTGCGCGTACCAGAAGCAGATGTTATTTTCTATGCTACCGTGCGAGCTGATGCGGTGAAACAAGGTATCGATGTTAAGGAATATTATGAAAGCCTAATTAATAGTGTAGAAGAGTAGGAAGTATTATGAGTGGATTATATTTGGCGAGCCAATCTCCAAGACGTACAGAACTATTGACCCAAGTAGGCATTGAGCATACCGTTGTTTCTAGTTCCTATGAAGAGGATAATGTGGTTATCACGGATCCTATCGAGATGGTCAAGGCCCAAGCCTTGGGAAAGGCTCGTTGTGCAGAGGGGGTACCAGAAGGTGGTATCATTTTAGGGGCAGATACGATTGTAGTATGTAATGGTCAGGTGCTTGGAAAACCTCACAGTAAGGATGAGGCACGCGCTATGCTTCGTACCTTATCCGGACAAGTTCATTCCGTCATTACCGGTGTAGCTCTTCTTATCAAAGGCCGTGAGATTGTATTTCATAATGAAACAAAGGTATATTTTAAAACATTAGCAGATTTTGAAATAGAGTCTTATATTGATTCCCTAGAGCCGATGGATAAGGCTGGTGCCTACGGCATCCAAGGGAAGGGGGCTTTGTGGGTGGATACAATCGAAGGCTCTTATACGAATGTGGTAGGACTGCCCGTAGAACATGTATACGAAGAATTATGTAAAGCGTTGGGCGTAAAGTCATAAATGTAATAGGAAAAATCTGTACGAAAAATAGGTTCGTAACATAAAGATAATAGAAATATTGAGGCTGATTTTGTTTGCGTACTGTAAGAATGGAGAAATTCTATGCAAGTCAGAACTATCAGCGTAAAAGATATGTTGCCATTTCAACGGCCACGGGAAAAATTTGTTGCCTTAGGGCCTAAACAAATGGCGATGGAAGAATTGTTGGCTATATTATTGAGAACAGGCTTGAAAGGTCAATCATCTATCGATTTAGCGCATACGATTATTGACTCTTTCACAGACGGCATCCGCGGATTAAATCATATGACTATAGATGATTTAGTTAAAATCAAAGGTGTTGGTATGGATAAAGCGGTTACCATTTGTGCTGCTGTAGAACTAGGTAGGCGTTTAGGAGAATTAAAGATTACCTCTACGTACGAAGATTTTTCGCAGCCTTATGTAATAGCTCAATATGTGATGGAACGGCTCCGCCATGAAACGGAAGAACATGTGTTGGCAGCCATGCTGACGTCTCGCAATAAATTAATTCACATAGAAACCATATCTAATGGAGGCCTCACATCGAGCCTTGTGGAGCAACGGGCCGTATTTAGAAAGGCCATAGCTTGCAATGCGGCGGCTATTATATTAATACATAATCACCCATCTGGCGACAGCAGACCTAGTGATGATGATATACGGGTTACCAAGTTATTTGTGAGTGCAGGACAATTTATGGGCATTCCAGTTTTGGACCATATCGTCATTGGCGATGGCGAGTTTACGAGCTTGAGTGAAATTGGTAAATTAAGCTAGTTATGGTAAAATGGAATGATGATGTAATGAAGGAGATTAGCATTATGAATTCCATTTTACCGTCTCTTGGAAAAGACGTGAGTATCGATATTGGCACGTCTATGACACGTGTCATGGGGGGTACACGAGAGACCATGATGAGTGAGCCATCTATCGTGGCTACTGATACAAAATTAGAAAAAATTGTCGCTGTAGGTGATGAGGCAGACCGCATTGTGCGCCGTATGCCTGATATGTGGCGCTCTGTAACACCGTTACAAGATGGCTTTATTGTCGACTATCGTATTATGCACACGATGTTAAAATATTTTCTTCACAAGGTGTCCAATACACTGCGTAGATCTCGCGTTCTTGTAGGTGTACCTTGTGGTATGACCGATGTAGAGCAGAGAGCCATGATGGATGCCGTTATCCAAGCTGGTGCACGGGAGGTATTTCTTGTTGAAAGACCGGTTGCGGCTGCTATTGGATGCGGTTTGCCTATTTTTGAGGCTCGTGGCTCTATGCTTATAGATATTGGTGAAGGTACTGCGGATATGGGTATTATTTCCTTAGGTGGTACGGTTATTAGCCGAACTATACGTTTTGGTGGTAATGATTTAGACCGTGCTATCATGCAGTATATTAACCAGTGCTTTGGTTTGATGGTGTCAGAAGAAACCGTAACGGATATTAAACATGCTATAGGTACAGCTGTTATACCTGTAGAGGACTGTGAATATTCTTTTTCCGGTCGAGATATGACTAGTGGTATTGTGAGACGTTCCGTGGTGCATCAATCGGAAATATATCAAGTGATTAATAATGGGCTTGAAAACTTTTTAGATGCTATACGACAAATGATTCGTGTAACAGCGCCAGAGTTAGTGGCTGATATTATGCAGCATGGAATTGTGTTGACCGGTGGTATGGCTCGTTTACAGGGGTTAGCTGAACGTGTTAGCACTGAAATAGGCGTACCTGTACAAGTTGCTCTTGAGCCAGAATTAAAAGTAGTACAAGGACTTCACCGCGGTTCAGGGCAAATTGTTGAATTATCTAGATTTATTATTAATTCAAAGGATAGAAGGGGACGTGTATGATACAGTCAGATCGGAAATTATTAATCTTTGTTGTCCTCGGCTGTATCATCATGGCTCTTCTTGGGTTTGCATGGAAACAGCGGACCAGCATTCCATTTGTGACGGTACCGCTTGAAAAAATTGCTACCCCTTTTGCCTATGGATCAGCTCGTGTGCTTTCTACCATTCAAACGGGTATACGCATCATTGATAACGCTATCCTAGGGCTCATTGATAGTGACAGTAAGGATAATGCGATTGCAGACCTAGAGCAAAAGGTATCTAATCATGATGAAGTGGTGGCAGAAAATATTCGACTTCGTCAAATGCTCAACTATAAATCGGCTCATCCTGAATTTACTATGACTTTGGCAGGCATTATCACTAAAGATTTTGGTACATGGACAAATACTTTCACCATCGACCGCGGAGAAAATGATGGGATAAAACCGAATATGGCCGTTGTAGTGCCAAGTGGGGTAGTTGGTTTTGTTACCGATGTATATCCTAATTCTGCGCGTGTTCAAACCTTTTTAGACCCACGTAGTGCTATTGGCGTTATTGTGCAACGTCCAGAGTCACGCTTGGCCGGTGTCGTTAAGGGGGATGGAAATCATCCGAATAAACCGATGATGGTAAATATTGCACGTGAAGGCGATGTTCTAGTCGGTGATAAATTGATTACCTCTGGTTATGGTGGCATTTATCCAAAGGGATTATTGGTGGGCAATGTTTTGTCTATCGAAAATGATACAGAAGGTTTCGTTAAGAATGCAACCATTCAACCGACTGTCGATTTTCATCGTTTAGAAGAGGTTTTCATTATCACCTCTTCTACGGTACAAACACCAGACAAGGCACAATTGGAACCTAAACTGGTTCCGCAAACACAGCGCGATCAAGTTCAGGGGGCTAAAGGAGCTGTAATCCAATGAGATATATTGCATTAGTCATGTTATGTTGTGGGCTGTATTTCATACAGGCTCAACTACTGCCCGCTATATTCCATACCAGTTGGTTACCTAATTGTATTTTAACAGCTGTTATTTTGGTTACCATTTTTAAAGGCCGGAAGACGGGGCTTATTGCTGCCGTCATAGGTGGTTCGATTCACGATATATTGATATCCAATTTTTTTGGTTTACATCTATTTCCCTATATTATAGTTGTATATCTATTGTCGTTCGTTAAAAGTCATGTTTATGAAGAACGATGGTATTGGTCTTGTGCCATTGTAGGGATATGCACTCTCATTGATGGTATTGTGCGATATGTGATGATAAGCTCTAGTGGCGGCGATATTATCTTCTTTTCTTACATCGGACATATGGTTATGCCCACGGTATTCTGGAATGCCGTTTTAGGTGGTATAGGTCATATTTTGATGGGCCTTACCGAAGAGAAAGAGGATTATATTTGGTAGTATTACTGATTTAGTAAAGCATATAAGGGGAATCATAGGTGCTTGAAAGTTTATATAAAAGAAAAAAAACGAGCCGTTTTGATGTGCTTTTCTATATTGTAATGGGGATTTTTGTCATTCTAGGTCTCCGTTTATTTGCCATGCAAGTATTAGAAGGTGGCTATTATCAAGCGAAGGCAGAAGGCAATCGCTTGCGTGTGGTTCCTATGACTGCAGCTCGCGGTGTTATGTATGATAGAAATGGACAGATTTTAGTAGGCTCTAGGCCGGCTTATACAATTTCTATCATGCCTAATGGCAAGCCCTTGGATGAAGATGAATTGGCTAAGTTGGCTAAATTGCTCAATAAGAAACCAGAAGATATTCAGAAAAAGGTAAATGACCATAAGCATGGTTATGAACCTATCCGTATTGCTAACGATATTTCTATGGATGTAGTGACTAGCATAGAGGAACATCGTCATGAATTACCAGGTGTATCAATCGATGTGGAGCCTTTGCGATATTATCCATATGAAACTATGGCAGCTCAACTATTTGGGTATGTAGGCGAGGTTAGCGAGGAGGAATTAGCGGAAATCAAAGCGCAAAATCCTAATACAACAGTTGGTGCAGGTTCTATTTTAGGCCGTGCAGGCTTAGAAAAGCTATATGATTCTGTTTTGCGAGGTATTGATGGGGGCAAGCAACTTGAGGTGGATGCTTCGGGGAGACCTGTAGCAGAGGTAGATCGCAAACACACAGTGCCAGGCTCTAATATTCATCTTACCATCGATGTAAATGTTCAAAAAGCTGCTGAAGAAGCGGTTAAAAAGCAATTAGATATATTGCGAAGCTCAGGGGCCACAGGTGCTGCTGTGGTAGCTCTTGATCCTAATACGGGGGCAGTACTCGCTATGGTGAGTGCTCCAGAGTTTAATCCTAATTGGTTTGCTAAAGGCATAACAACAGCTCAATGGAATCAGTTAAACAATGATAAGAGTCATCCTTTTGAAAATAAGGTTATCGCTGGTGAATACCCTCCAGGATCACCGTTCAAAATAGTTACAGGTACGGCTGCATTAGACTTGAAAAAGGTGACACCTGATGAAATGATTTTCGATAGTGGGAAACATTGGCTCATAGATAAGCGAAATGCAGAAGGTGAGGCTTTGGGGTGGTTAAACTTCAATCAAGCCTTGGCTAAATCAGATAATGTATACTTTTACGAAATGGGTAATCGCCTAGGTATTGAAAATATTGATCTCTATGCGCGCTATTTTGGTTTAGGTGAAAAACGGGTATCAATCTTGTAGGTGAAGCGGCTGGTAATGTAGCAAGCCCTGAGTATAAACGTAAGGTATTTGATCAGGATTGGTATTTAGGGGAAACCTTTGATGCTGCAATTGGTCAATCATTTCATTTGGCAACACCGCTGCAAATGGCTGTACTCCTTAGCCAAGTGGCTAATGGTGGTATTCGTTATCAGCCATATGTGGTGAGTCGTGTTGACAATCCAGATGGAACACCCGCCGAAATATTTGGGCCTAAAAATTTAGGTGTATTGCCAGTCCCAAAAAATATTATGGATCTTATTCGTGAAGGCTTGCGAGATGTTACGAATGAAGGTGGTACAGCAGGTGCTCTATTTAAAGGGTTCCCAATTGCTGTAGCTGGTAAGACTGGTACTGCTGAAAATGCGCATGGTCGCGACCATGGTTGGTTTGTTGCCTATGCTCCATATGATAAGCCTCAAATCGTAATTGTTGCATTAGTTGAACAAGGTGGTTTTGGTGCTGGTTCAGCGGGACCTATTGTACGTGATATATTAAGGGCATACTTTAAGGTTCCTGATGCAACTAAAAAGACAACTGATACGAAGAAGTCTAATACCAAAAATAATCAGCAGGATATTAAGCCAAGTGTGAAGGAATAGGAAGGATATTATGGGTGATATAATCGGTCTTATCTCAGGTAAAGGTGGCGTAGGCAAAACGACAATAACAGCCTGTTTAGGGGCTGCGCTTAGCGAACAAGGATATCGAGTTCTTCTTTGTGATGGCGATTTTGGTTTACGCGACCTAGATATTATCTTAGGTAAAGAAGACGAAGTATGTTTTGATGCGTATAATGCATTAGAAGATAAATCCATGGCTGATGATGTGGTCATGAAAATTAAAAGCAATTTATATTTTCTGCCAGCTAGTCAAAGTATTCGCTGGGAAGATATGGGGCGCAAAAAATACAGAAAACTTGTTAGCCACTTAGCGAAATCTTATGACTATGTGCTCGTTGATTGCCCTGCAGGTATTGGTCGTGGCCTTGAGTCTATTATGGATTTGGCACAACGTTTTTGATTATTACACAGCCATTATGGGTTTCCATACGAAATGCAGCACGAACAATTCAATTCTGCCGTGAATATGGGCATCGTGATTACGCAGTTGTATTCAATGCTATTCATACAGATCGGGATATGCCTAATATGTATGATATGTTAGATGCTTTGGGGGCTGAATATGTAGGGTCCATGTTACCTTATGATGCTTGTATCCTTGATGGCACACAAGAGGGATTACTCATAGAGACTATGCCTAAGCCATATCAAGATATGTTAGCACCTATGGTGGATTATATTACATCAGGTGATGCGTGGGATGAACAGGATATTATACATCGTTTTAATGATGTAACTGCTGTGAAAGCCATGGACTCAGTTGTTATGACTACGCTAGCGCAACCAGTGGAGACAGATAGTATAAATGATTCAACCGATGGAACGCGTGCAGTGACATATACCAATTCTTGGTCTACTAGAAATCGACTCATTTCTGGTAAAGAAAGTATGTGGCGCCGGACCCGTTTGAAGTAGGTGTGCCATGTTACAAAGAATTTGGCGTGATTGTGATTGGACAATCATTACGTGCACACTATTGCTTGTCGCAATAGGGGTAGTTGCCATAGGTAGTGCTACCCACATTAATCAAACAGGACTTCATTTTTCCACATTAGTAGCAAAACAATTGATTTTCTTTGTTATTAATGTGGCATTAGTCATCGCCATTCAGTTCCTGGACTATCATAAATTGAAGGATTGGGCTAATGGCATATACATTTTGACGATTCTCATGCTATTAGCTGTAATTTTCGTTGGTACCTCTGCGCTAGGTGCCCAACGATGGATTCAGCTAGGCCCTATTACAATTCAGCCATCCGAATTTTCAAAACTACTCATGATTATCTGTATGGCTAAAATGTTAGAGTCTCGTTTTAACAAACTAGATACATTTAAATCGCTTATCGTTCCTGTACTTTATGTAGGTTTTCCCTATATTGCTTGTATTTATGCAACCAGATTTGGGAACCTCACTCGTATATATGGCGATTTTTATCGGAATGCTATTTATTTCCGGTATACGATTGCGATTGATACGTATCATTGCTACAGTTGGTGTTTTCTTGATGCCACTGGCTTGGTTTATTTTGAAAGATTATCAAAAAAAACGTATTCTTGTGTTTATGAACCCTGATATTGATCCTTTTGGTTCCGGGTATCATATCATTCAATCTAAGATTGCCATAGGTTCTGGTACCATATTCGGCAAAGGCTTGTTCAACGGTACGCAAAGTCAGTTAAACTTCTTGCCTGAAAACCACACGGATTTTATTTTTTCTGTTATTGGTGAAGAACTAGGGTTTATAGGTTGTATTATTGTATTAATTCTTTTGTTTATGCTCATTTATCGCAGCATAAAGGTTGCTTATACTTGTAATGACCGCTTTGGTATGTTACTTGCTACGGGGATTGGATCCATGTTATGCTTCGAGGTATTGGTCAATGCAGGGGATGACCATGGGGATTATGCCTGTTACGGGGATACCCTTGCCTTTCATTAGCTATGGTGTTAGTGCATTGACAACGAATATGATTAGTATAGGTATTTTGTTAAATATATCAATGCAGCGAACAAAATATATTTTTTAGGATTCCCTTCATAGGAATCGGTGTGAAAGAAGTCTTTCACAAAAGACGGAGGATGTATGATTCAATTAGATACGTCATGGTTACAACATGTCCAAAAACCTGCTCGTTATACGGGTGGTGAATACAACAGTATTATAAAAGATCACGGTACTGTTGATGTAACAATGGCGCTAGGATTTCCAGATGTGTACGAAGTGGCTATGAGCCATTTGGGCATCAAAATTTTATATGGCTTAGTCAATCGCCGTGAAGATGCTGTGGCGGAACGTGTATTTGCACCTTGGCACGATATGGAAGAGGAAATGCGCAAGCGCAATATTCCTTTGTTTTCTTTAGAAACGCGTACGCCTATTAAGGATTTTGACGTACTTGGTTTTACGCTGCAATATGAGATGAGCTTTACCAATATTCTTAACATGCTTGATTTGGCTGGTATTCCAATGTATGCCAAAGATCGTGATATGGATTTCCCATTGCTCGTATGTGGTGGCCCATGTGCGTTCAATGTAGAGCCTATTGCAGATTTTTTTGATATCGTTTCCCTCGGTGAATCCGAAGAGTGGGGCGATGAATTTATCGACCTTCTTAAAGCTGAAAAAGCAAAGGGGTTCCCTGGAGGTAAAGAGGCATTTCTACGTAAAGTAGCTCAAATTCCTGGTACATACTGCCCAGCCTTATATGATGTAGAATACACGGAACAAGGGGACTTTAAATCGATTACACCTCGCTTTGAAGAGGTCCCTGCAGCTATTCAAAAACGTATCGTAGAGGATGTAGAGCATATATTTTTCCCTACAAAGCCAATTGTTCCATTCCTTGATGTAGTCCATGATCGCGCGGTTCTCGAATTATTCCGAGGTTGTACGCGTGGCTGTCGCTTCTGTCAGGCGGGTATGTTGTATCGTCCTGTACGTGAACGCACACCAGAACGCTTGTTAGAAATCGCTAAGGAAACGATTGCCAATACTGGGTACAACGAAATTTCTTTGATGAGCTTGAGCTCTGCAGATTACTCTAAACTGCCAGAACTCGTTGATATGCTCATGGAAGAGTTTAAAGACAAGCAAGTAAGTGTTAGCTTACCATCTTTGCGTATCGATAGCTTCTCCATTGATATTGCTAAAAAGGTACAACAAGTGCGTAAGAGTGGTCTTACCTTTGCTCCAGAAGCGGGCTCTCAACGTATGCGCGATGTTATCAATAAAGGCGTTAGCGAAGAAGATTTACTAGCAGCTTGTACAAATGCCTTTAAGTCTGGTTGGAATACGGTAAAATTATACTTCATGATGGGCTTACCGACTGAAACGGATGAAGACTTGGCAGGCATTGCAGACCTAGCGTATAAGGTACTCGATTTACACCGTGATATTACAGGTAAGCGCAATGGTAGCGTTACTGTTAGTGTATCTTTCTTTGTACCAAAGACACATTCTCCATATCAATGGTATGGTCAACAAGATGTAGAAGAAATTCATCGCAAGCAAAAATACTTAAAATCTCTTATTAATAATCGCAATATTTCCTATCATTATCATGATGGCTATACCGGTTATATGGAGGCTGTATTTGCTCGTGGTGATCGTAGACTATCAAGCGTATTGGTAGAGGCTTGGAAATTAGGCTGTAAATTTGACGGCTGGACTGAATTCTTCAGCTATGAAACATGGTTGAAAGCCTTTGAAAACTGCGGTATTGACCCAGTGTACTACGCGCGTCGTACCCGTGATTTTGATGAACCGTTGCCGTGGGATCATTTAGATTGTACTGTTAGTAAAGCCTTTTTAAAACGCGAATGGGAACAGGCTGTTGCAGCAAACTTAACACCTGATTGCCGTCGTGCTCCATGTAAGGGTTGTAATGTGTGCCCAGAATTAAATACGGCTATTGTAGATTATAAGGAGGGTGGCAGAGTTGAAAAAGTTACGTTTGGCCTTACATAAAGGCGAAGAATTGAGATTCTTGTCACATCTCGATTTTGCGCAAGCCGTAGAGCGCATGATTCGTCGTGCAGAGATTAAAATGGCCTATTCTGAAGGTTTTAATCCGCACATGAAAATTAGCTTCTCCTCTGCCTTAGCATTAGGTGTTACTGCAGAAGCAGAATACATAGATATGGATGTACTAGAAGAGGATACATTAGAGTCCATTATGGAGCGATTGAATCGAGTTGCTCCTCATGGTCTTGAGGTGCTCGGAGGCAAGGTTATGCCTGAAAAGGTTAAGAAGATGATGGCTATCTGTAATTATGCAATTTATGAGGTTACGGGTCCTGTAACTGATGTTGATGTAGATTGGGATGTATTGCTTAAGTCTTTCAATGATGCTACTGAAATTTCTTATGAAAAGGTGACACCTAAGAAAACTCGTATCATTGATGTAAAAGAATTCGTAAAGAGTCGATAGTGGCAACTGTAAAAGATGGCATGGTTACTTTGACAATGGGCATTGGTATCTACCCGCAAGGGACGATTAAGCCTAGTGAAGTGTGGAATTTAGGTCGTCAACAATTCAACTGGCCTATTACGAGTTGCTATGAAATAAATCGAAAAGCTATTATGGTTGAAAATGAGTCTGGACGTTTTACACCATTAGAGGTGAATTGATGGGGGCACTATGAATAAAATCCTCGTTAATGTGATGCGAGAAGAAATTCGAATGGCTGTTCTTGATGAACAGGGGACAACTCGTTGATTTTGTGTTAGAGCGAACCGATGAAACGCATATGGCGAATCATATGTATAAAGGTATCGTGAAAAATGTGGTGCCTGGTATGCAAGCTGTTTTCGTTGATATCGGAGGCACGCAAAATGCGTATCTCAATTTACAGCAAGGAAAACAATTAAAGATTCTTCGTAATGTGTCGGTAGGACAACAAATTCTTGTACAGGTTATCAAAGAAGAAATGCTTGGCAAGGGGGCTCGCGTTACGGCTGATGTTAGCTTGGCTGGACGCTTTATGGTTTTACTGCCATATTCAGAAGGCATGCATATATCTAAGAAAATTACAGATCAAACCTTGCGTGATCGATTGCAAGAGCAAGCTAAACCTTATGTACAAGAGGGGGCTGGATTTATTATTCGCACCGCTGCTGCCAAGGCAACAGAAGAGGAAATTAGCCGAGATATGGATTATCTGTGGCGCACTTGGCAACATGTAACAAAGCGTTTTAAAGTAGCGAAGAGTGGCACTGATTTATATAGTGATGCAGATTTTTGGTTCCGCCTTGTTCGGGACTATGCTCATCGCAATGTCTGTGAAATTATCGTCGACTCTAAACATGGTATGGAACGCTTAAAGGATTTGCTAGGTACAGGGCAAGCCTCATCAGATATAAAAGTCACATTGCATGATAATAGTACGCCTATTTTTAAAGTGAATCATATTGAACCACAACTGGAGAATCTCATTTCTAGAGATGTAAGCTTGCCGTCAGGCGGCTCCATCCGGATTGACCATACAGAGGCCTTAACTGTGTTTGATGTAAACTCTGCACATTATACGGGACGTTCTAATAAAGCGGAAGATTTAGCTTTCACAGTCAATAAGGAAGCGGCTCATGAAATATGTCGTCAACTTAGATTGCGCGATATCGGGGGTATTATCATTGTCGATTTTATTGACATGAAGGAGAAGGATCATCAACAAGAGCTCTTGAAATTATTGAGTGATTTAGCGAAAAGGGATAAGATGAAAACCGTTGTATGCGGTATCAGTTCTCTCGGACTTGTAGAGATGACACGAAAACGCGCTCGACAAGGTCTACAAACATTGATGTTTGATACTTGTCCACAATGTGGTGGCACTGGTTATATGTTATCTGGTCGCACCGTGTATATGCAGATTGTGCGTCGTATCCGAGAACTGTTCAAATCAGGCCGTATTAAATCAAATCTTGAAATTGAGGTTCATCCAGAGGTGGCGTATTATTTAACGAAACCTGTGCTGGAGGATTTGGGAAACTCTATAGGACGCACTATTTCCATTGTTGTAAATGAACAGATGAGTAGAGAAGGGTATTCTCTCATGGCTGTGTCCGATTAACCGTATGTTTGTTATTGTATATAGGTGAAATTTGTGTCCTTAATTGAAATTATATTAATTAGCGCAGGTCTCGCTATGGATGCCTTTGGCGTATCTATCGGCAAAGGCCTGACCATGCCCGTAGGTGAGAATGGTCGAAAAGTGACATTAGCATTCTTTATTTGGTTTATTTCAGTTTCTTATGCCTCTTATCGGTTGGCTCATTGGTCGCCAGTTTATCGATGTAATCGCAGACTGGGATCATTGGATTATCTTCGGTCTGCTCGGCTATTTAGGTATTGCTATGATTAGAGAAGGTCTTAGTGATGATGACGAAGACGATGATAAGACCTTTTTAGGTGTATGGGAAATGATGATGCTCTCTGTAGCAACTAGCCTCGATGCAATGGCGGTAGGCTTAACCTTTGCCTTTTTACCCATCAATGTTTGGGAAGCATCAGCCACAATTGGTGTCATAACCTTTGGTATATCCTTGGTGGGCATTTACTTAGGTAAATTTATGGGCCGATTCGTTGGTAAATATGCAGATGTCCTAGGCGGTGGTGTTTTAATCCTCATTGGTACCAAGATATTATTACAACATCTCGGTATTATTGGATAGTTTACAAATGTTGTATATATATGAAAATCCTAGAAACTGAGCAGTTTATACTGGATTTTGTTTGACATGAATGGTTAAATACGATATACTATATCAGTATTAGTTCGGTTTACTGAACTTTGCAATCCGCGTGAAGCAGGTTTAAACGCCCGACCGAAGTTCGGGTCGGGATACCGAATTCAGCGAGTTCGATAACAAGGAGGTGTTCTCATGTACGCAATTATTAAAACTGGTGGTAAACAATATCGCGTTGCTGAAGGCGATGTAATTACTATCGAAAAATTGGAAGCAGCTGCTAACGAGTCCGTTACATTCGAAGAAGTTTTGACTGTAGTGAATGACGGCGACGTTAAAGTTGGCGCTCCTCTTGTAAACGGTGCAAAAGTTACAGGTACAGTTCTTGAGCATGGTAAAGGTAAAAAAATCTTAGTATTCAAATACAAAGCTAAATCCAACTACCGTCGTCGTCAAGGCCATCGTCAACCGTTCACAAAAGTTCGTATTGAATCTATCCAAGCTTAATTATGGTTTCTATTGGAATCCAGCGGAATAGTGAGAATCAAGTCATTGGTTGTCACCTATCCGGTCACGCAGGATATGATGAGCATGGCTTCGATATCGTATGTGCTGCAGTGTCAGCCTTAACGGCAACGGCAATGTTAGGACTTACCCGAATTGCTCAGCAAGAAGGGGAATATACGAATAGCGAAGGTCAATGTGATATGGTTCTCTCTGGTACGATTAACCAGAGTGGACAGGATATTCTGGGGACTATGCTTCTCGGTTTAGAGGAAATTAGCCGTCAATATCCAGAGTTTGTCCAAATACACGAAATATAGGAGGTGAACTTAATGTTTACTTTTGATTTGCAATTGTTCGCACATAAAAAAGGTGTGTCCAGTACTCGTAATGGTCGTGATAGTGAATCTAAACGTCTTGGTGTTAAATGCCATGATGGTTCCATCGTAAAGAGCGGTAACATCATCGTTCGTCAACGTGGTACTCACTTCCACCCTGGTACTAACGTAGGTATCGGTAAAGATGACACTTTATTCGCACTTGTGCCTGGTAAAGTAGCATTTGAACGTGCTGGTCGTTATAATCGTAAAGTTAGCGTATACCCTGTAGAAGCTTAATTTTACAAAGACTATTAATCCCTAGTGGTTTTCCACTAGGGATTTTTTGTTTTCTTATGGTATGAGTGACCTTGATATACTATAATTTAAAGTAATTATCAAATCTATTCTGGCGTTTTGGAATTGGAAGGAGATAATATGGCATTATTAGAATTATCTAATATATCCTATGCTGTAAAAGACAAAACTATTATTCGTGATGTATCTCTGGCTGTAAATGAAGGGGATTATCTTACTATTGTAGGGCCTTCAGGTAGTGGTAAAAGTACACTTTTAAAATTGTGTAGCGATTTGATTAGTCCTACATTCGGTAGTATCACATATAATGGTCGGAATTTAACTGCTATAGATCCTGAAAGTTATCGTAAAGAGGTAGGGTACTGCTTTCAACGACCTTATTTATTTGCTAAATCAGTGCGTCGCAATATTTTGTTTCCTTATGATATTCGCGGTATGAAACCAGATATGGAACGCATCAAATTGCTCTTTGACTTGCTTCATATGCCTATGGAGTATTTGAGCGTCACAATGATGAATTATCTGGCGGTGAAATGCAACGGATTTGCCTCATTCGTAGTCTTATATTTGAACCTAAAGTATTGCTCTTAGATGAGGTGACCTCTGCATTAGATTCAGTTAATACAGCTATTGTAGAGCAAGTTATTTATGAGCTATATAAAAATGGGATAACCATAGTATCTATTACACATAATGAGGAACAAAGTTTGCGCACTGCTAATCGGCGCATCACTATTATAGATGGATCGATTGCTAAAGAGGAGGTATTGCGATGAGTCAATTTCAAACTATCTCTACTACATCTTTATGCCTAGCGTCTGTACTGGTAGTTATTAGTATGCTAATGTCCTATCGGCAAGAATTAAAATTAGAGAAGGACATTTTCATAAGTGCCGTACGTGCATCTATTCAACTTTTGATTATAGGCTTTATTTTGTCCTATATTTTTAGTACTGAAAGCCCTATATTTATAATTGGATTGTTGGGCTTTATGGCTGTTAATGCAGCTTATAATGCTTCTAAACGTGGGGCGGGGATACCTCATGCAATGTGGATTTCCTGGTTTGCCATAACCGTAGGTGCTAGCATTACCTTATTGATTTTACTGTTAACCGGTATTCTTAGCTTTACTGCATATCAGCTGATTCCTGTTGGTGGGATGGTCATTAGTGGTGCTATGGTTGCTATAGGTCTTTGCTACCGTCAACTACTGTCAAACTTTGAGTTACGTCAACAAGAGGTTGAGATTAAACTCGCCTTGGGGAGTACGCCTAAACAAGCATCTAAGGCAATCATACGAGATGTTATAAAGACTGGTTTACAGCCGACTATAGATAGCGCTAAAACATTAGGGATAGTAGCGTTACCAGGCATGATGACAGGTCTTATTTTAGCTGGTATGCCACCATTAGAGGCTGTAAAATACCAAATGATTGTAACCTTTATGTCTCTATCGACGATATCTATTGCATGCTTCATCGCTTGTCAATTAGCTTACAAAGGATTTTTTAATAATCGCAATCAACTGAATAAATAATATAGAATATATTTTAAATTCCTATGTTTTTTAGTAGGAATAGTGGTATACTATGAACAGTATCAGTGAAATACCAGTTTTATGGTTGGCATATACTTTCATATACTTAAAAATGGGGTAGATACCCGGTAGAAAGATTTGAGGTAAGTACTATGTATGATGTAAAGTCTCCTAAGGCGGAGGAATTTATTTCTCATCAAGAAATTCTTGATACCCTTGCTTATGCAGAGGAAAATAAAGAAAATCGCGAATTATTAGATCAAATTTTAGCAAAAGCAGCTACCTTTAAGGGCTTAAATCACAGAGAAGCAGCTGTATTGTTAGAATGTCCATTACCTGAATATAAGGAAAAGCTTTTTGCATTAGCGAAGGACATCAAAAAAGCTATTTATGGTGATCGCATCGTATTGTTTGCACCATTATATTTGTCTAATTACTGTATCAATGGATGTGTGTATTGTCCTTATCATTCTAAAAATAGAGATATTAAGCGTAAGAAACTTACACAGGACCAAATTAGAGAAGAGGTTATTGCCTTAGAAGCGATGGGTCATAAGCGTATTGTTATTGAGTCTGGTGAAGATCCACTCAATAATCCTCTTGAATATATTTTGGAATCCATTAAAACTATTTACAGTATTAAGAACAAAAATGGTGAAATACGCCGTGTTAATGTAAATATTGCGGCATGTTCCGTAGAGGATTATAAAAAACTTCACGATGCAGGTATTGGTACTTATACATTATTCCAAGAAACGTATAATAAAGAAAACTATGAAGCACTACATCCAACAGGACCTAAGAGTGACTACGCCTACCATACGGAGGCGATGGATCGAGCTATGCAAGGTGGTATTGATGATGTAGGTATTGGTGTTCTTTATGGATTGGAGCACTATAAATATGATTTTGTAGGCTTGTTGATGCATGCCGAACATTTAGAAGCCGTATTTGGCGTAGGTCCACATACGATTTCTGTACCTCGTATTTGTCCGGCTGATGATATTGATGTAGATGATTTTAGCAATGCTGTACCTGATGATGTATTTGAAAAAATCGTAGCCCTCATTCGTGTGTCTGCGCCATATGCTGGTATGATTATGTCTACTCGTGAAACACAGGAAATGCGTGAGCGTGGTTTAGCACTGGGGATTTCCCAAATTAGTGGCGGCTCTCGTACTAGTGTAGGTGGCTATAAAGAAGAAGAGAAACCAGAAGATAATTCGGCTCAATTTGATCGTAGTGATACGCGTACTTTAGATGAAATCGTGGATTGGTTACTCGAACTGGGTTACGTACCAAGCTTCTGTACTGCGTGTTATCGAGCAGGTCGCACCGGTGACCGATTCATGGCCTTGGCCAAATCGGGCCAAATTCATAATTGTTGCCAACCAAATGCATTGATGACATTAAATGAATACATCATGGACTATGGCGATGAACATACCAAAGAACATGGTGCTAAAGTTATAGAAGCACAGTTAGAAAATATCAAAAACGACTTGGTAAAAGAAAAAGCCAAAGCTTATATTGCACAAATGGAAGACGGGAAACGAGATTTCCGTTTCTAATTAACAATATTTGTATTTTAATGTTCATGCAAAAATAGTATAAACTGATATAAACAAGCACTGCTTATTATGATAATGATAATAAGCAGTGCTATTTTTGTTGAGAAAAAACAAGTGAATTTCATATGAAAGATACAGATAAAAACCCTTTATTTATATGGATGTTTATAGTATAATGTAAGAAATTGATAATGATAATACATATATTAAATTTATTGATATTGATTATAAACTTAACGAAAAATATAATGATATTGTATATCTTGTAATATATTTTACCGAGGATGGAATGATGAAAAAGAAACGTTGGCATATTATGCCAAGGAATGTAGAAAAAGAGAATACATTAATCCGTGAACTCGGTGTAAATCCTATCGTGGCACGGTTGATGGTAAATCGTGGTATTGATGTCAACGAAGGCCATTGTTTTCTAGAGGGTACCCTCGATGATTTATTAGATCCCTTTACATTAAAGGATATGGAAACAGCGGTTGCCCTTGTTCTTGAAACCATTGAAACTAGAAAACCTATTGTCGTTTATGGTGACTACGATGTAGATGGTATTACGGCTACATCTCTCTTATATCGTTTTCTAGTAAGGATGGGGGCCGATGTAAGTTATTACATACCAGAACGCCAAAGTGAAGGTTATGGCCTAAATTTAGAGGCTTTAGAACATATTATCTCTGATGGTGCTGCATTAGTTATTACGGTGGACTGTGGTATTAGCTCTTATGATATTGTACAAGCTGTTTGTGACCGCCTCGATATTATTATTACAGATCATCATACAGCACCGCCTCAAATTCCGCCAGCACGAGCTGTTATCAATCATAAACAGCCAGATTGTCCGTATGCAGATAAAAACCTATCTGGCGTTGGGGTAGCTTTAAAATTATGCCAAGCACTATGGTTACGTCAACATGGCGAATGGTATCTTGAGGATTTAGATATCGTTGCCTTAGGTACAGTAGCAGATGTGGTGCCTTTAGTAGGAGAAAACCGCATCATCGTTCAAGCTGGTCTTAAAAAGATGAATGAGTTGCCTAATCTTGGGATTCATAAACTCATTGAAGTAGCAGGGTTACATGATAAAACTGTTACAGCAGGACATATTGGATTCACTTTAGCGCCCCGTTTGAATGCAGCCGGCCGCGTTACACATGCCACACGTGCTGTAGAACTGCTTGTTACAGATGATGTGGATTTAGCAGAAGCTATTGCGCAAGAACTACATGAGACAAATATAGAACGCCAAGAAATAGAGCGCTCTATTCATGAAGAAGCACGTGCTAATGTGGCCGCTCAAGGGCATCTCGCTGATTATGTAACAGTTGTATCCGGTGAGGAATGGCACCCTGGCGTTATCGGCATCGTCGCATCACGTTTGGTAGAGGAGTTTTATAAGCCTACCTTTGTTATTAGTGTTGATAAAGGCGTAGGAAAGGGCTCTTGTCGCAGTATTGATGGATTTAATATTTATAATGCACTAAAATCCTGTGAGGATATATTAATTCAGTTTGGTGGTCATGCCGCAGCAGCAGGATTTAGTATCGATGCTAATCGTATTGATGAATTGCGACATCGATTAACCGAGTATTGTAAGGCTCATGTATCGGCTGATGAGTATATCCCCGTTGTATCTATTGATGCTACCTTGCCTGTAGATGATATAGATGTTGATATTGTAGATAGAGTGTCTGCATTAGAACCATATGGTATGGGTAATAGTACGCCTATATTCGGTGTTATGGATGCTAAGGTAGAAAATATTATGCTCATGGGACAGCTTAAAAATCATTGTAAGGTGATTTTAGAAACGGCCAATGGTACTGTTGATGCTATCGCATGGAATCGGCCAGATTTATTCAGACATATTTTTCAAGGCATGAATGTGAAAGTCGCATTCACACTTCAAAAAAATGAGTGGCAAGGTTTTGTATCACCGCAACTTATGATTCAAGATATAGAGCCTATAGTTGAGGAACCAATTCACCTTACTCCGGAAGGTTTGCGTGAAATTTATACAATCGTACGCCTATCCTTAAAAGGTGGTGCGAATTCTTTATACTATGTAGAGCAAGAGATTTTGCGCCGCAAGCCATCTGATCAAAATGGTGTATCAGCTTTGATGGCCCTTGATGTGTTTAAAGAATTAGGCATTATTAGTGAAGAAACTAGTGATAGTGGACAAACCATGATTCGTTGGAATGTAATTAACGGAAAACTTGATTTGACCACATCCGTTACGTTTATAACGTATAGTCAGCAGGAGGTGATACCATGATGACCATAAATGAAGAAGGTAAAGCCTTAGTTGAACAAAAAGGCTTAACAAAGAAGTGGCCTTAAAAGAATTTATGGATTATGTGCATTCGTATCTAGGGGATGATGAGTGCGAACAAATCATGAAGGCGTTCACCCTTGCAGACAAGGCTCATGAAGGTCAATTTAGAGCCTCTGGTGAACCGTATATCATGCATCCTCTTGCGGTGGCTGAAATTTTGGCACATTTGCAAATCGATCATATTACACTCATTGCAGCTTTGTTACATGATGTAGTGGAAGATACGGATTATACCAAGGAAGATATTGAAAATCTATTTGGTACCGAAGTGGCATTCCTCGTTGATGGGGTTACTAAATTAAATCAGTTTCAATACGAAACTAAAGAAGATCGTCAAATGGAAAATTATCGCAAGATGATTTTAGCCATGGCAAAGGACGTGCGTGTAGTGGTTATTAAATTGGGTGACCGTTTGCACAATATGCGTACCTTGAAACATATGCGTAGTGATAAACAAAAACGTATTGCCAAGGAAACCTTAGAAATCTTCGCACCTTTGGCACATCGCCTCGGGATTTTTAATGTGAAATGGGAACTAGAGGACTTATCATTCCGTTATTTGGAACCGGATAAGTACTATGATCTCGTGGATCAAATGAAACAAAAACGACAGTCCCGTGAAGATATTGTAAATGATACGATGAATCAGCTTACAAAGCACTTGGGGAGGCCCATATCAAGGCCGATATCAAGGGGAGACCAAAGCATTTTTACAGTATCTATAAGAAGATGAAAAAGGATAATCGCGATTTATCTCAAATCTATGATTTGCTGGCTGTTCGCGTTATCGTTGATACAATTCCGGATTGTTATGCCGTTCTTGGTATTGCTCATAGTATTTGGAAGCCGTTGCCATATCGCTTTAAAGACTATATTTCTATGCCGAAATCTAACATGTATCAATCATTGCATACCACTGTTATCGGCACGATGGGGCAACCAGTAGAAATTCAAATTCGTACATGGGAAATGCATCGTGTATCTGAATATGGTGTAGCAGCTCATTGGCGTTATAAAGAAGGCAATAAGAGTGGCGATAAGGATTTTGACCAAAAGGTGGCTTGGCTCCGTCAAGTATTAGAATGGCAAGATACGAGCAATCCTAAGGAACTAGTGAATGCTTTAAAATTGGATGTGTTCTCTGGTGAAGTATTTGTCTTTACGCCTAAAGGGGACGTTATTAAATTACCGATTGGTTCCGTACCTCTTGATTTTGCATACCGGGTTCATACCGATGTAGGTCATCGCTGTGTGGGGGCAAAGGTTAATGGGAAAATTGTATCCCTTGATTATACATTGCAAAATGGCGATATCGTTGATATTATCACGTCTAAGAATGGTAAACCAAGCCTTGATTGGCTTAATATTGTAGGGTCTTCTGAAAGTAAAAATAAGATTCGCAATTGGTTTAAACGTGAAAATAAAGAAGAAAATATTGAAAAGGGTCTTGAGGCTCTTGAACGTGAAGCAAAACGTCTCAACTATAATTGGAAGGCCCTTTGTGCAGATAATCGGATTCAACAGGTTGTAAAACAATTGAAGTCGGGTACAGAAGACGAAATGTATGCTGCTTGTGGTTATGGTGGTATACCTGTCAGCACAGTTTTATTACGTCTTGTTGAACTGTATAAGAAATCTAAAGAGCATGAAGATTCTCGTAAAACAACGGAACAAATTATTGAAAAGCTAAAGGTTCAAGGGTCCAAAAAGGCGAAAAATGGCACTGGTATTCTCGTAAAAGGAGAACCAGGGGTTATGGTTCGTATGGCTAAATGCTGTAATCCTGTACCAGGTGATGACATTATCGGTTACATCACGAGAGGTCGTGGCGTTTCTGTACATCGCTCTGATTGTACAAGCTTAGGTCACACACCGGAAGATTTAGAGCGTATGATTGAGGTTTCGTGGGATGAATCTACTAGCGAATCCTTCCATGTAGGCATCGATATTCAAGCCTATGATAGACCTGGGATTCTCATGGAGGTTATGGCCGTACTTTCAGAATTGAAAATTACCATTACCAATATGAATGCTAAAGTTATTGAAAATACTAAAAATGTAATTATCAACATAGTCGTTGAAATCCGCGATATTTCACAACTTGATTTTGTTATGACTAAATTGCGTCGTATTCGTGAAGTGTACACAGTACAACGTAGCAAAGGTGGTGCTTGATGGATACATCTAATCTAGTTCTTATGCGTATGCCTTTAGGTCCGCTAGGAACAAATTGTTATGTTATAGGCGATAAGAAAGTTGGGGAAGCAGTCATTATTGACCCCGCTAGTACAGAGGTCCTAGAAGCATTAAAAAAATATGATTTAAAGCCTAAAGCAGTCCTTTTAACACATGGACATGGCGATCATATTGGTGGTGTACAAGGCATTGTTGATGCTTATGATATACCGATTTATATACAACATGATGATGTGAAATACCTAAGTGATCCTGAATTGAATCTTAGCAATTACAGTAATCCTACACCGATTATTGTGAAGGGGCGCATTGAAGATGTTCGCGAAGGAGATCACATTACCTGTGGTTCCGTTGATTTAACAGTATATGAGACGCCAGGGCACACGCCAGGTGGTGTATGCTACTATATGCCCGGCCTCGTATTCGTAGGCGATACTTTGTTTAACCAATCGATTGGCCGCACCGATTTTGTAGAAGGTGATTATGATACATTAATCGATGCAATTAAAACAAAATTATATACATTGCCAGACGAAACGATGGTCTATCCGGGACATGGCCCAGAAACACAAATTGGATATGAAAAACAATATAATCCATTTGTAGGCGCTTAATATAAATAATTTGAGTTAGTATCATTTTTAATTCTTATGGATACAATAATTAGCAGTATGTACTCATGTATTAATGGTATGTACACCATAAGAGAATAGGTTTTTATTAATAGAGGGGATAGTTATCATGAACACAACATTGGAAAAATTAAAGGAACGCATTAAGGACAAAAAATATAAACTGACAACACAACGTCAAACCATTTTACAAGCTTTTATCGACGCTGAAGAGAATCACTTGAGTGCAGAGGATGTATATGTATTGGTAAAAGAAGTAGCTCCAGATATCGGTCTTGCTACTATCTATCGTACATTGGATCTATTTACTGAATTAGATTTGTTAAAACGCCTTGACTTCGGTGATGGTCGTAACCGTTATGAATTAAATGACGAAGAATTTGCTCATTTCCATCATCATTTAATTTGTGTTAAATGTGGCAAAGTTTCTGAATTTGAAGATGATATGCTAGAAACATTGGAATCTATTATTGCGAAAAAATTAAATTTCCGCACCATAGATCATCAATTGAAAGTTTATGGCTACTGCAGTGACTGCCAATCACATATGACGCCAGCAGAACTTGAGAAACTTGATAAAATGGCACATCATGCTTAATGGATATCATTACACAGGGCCACTACCACTCGGATCGGTAGTGGCCCACAACTGTGGCGCTGCTGGACTGTTTTCTAGTAATACTGATGCAGATGTTAAACTCAGTGCTGTAGAATATGATGATATGTATATTTTGACGGTCTCTATTCGTGGTGTAGAACATACGTTGACGGGGTCCATATCTTCATTGGGACGGCGCTCTATTGGACAATCTTTGCTTGTACTATTGCGTACAGAACAGGGGCTGCCTGCTCATAATGAGTGGGGCACCATGGTGGGGGTGCGCCCTACAAAATTACTTCATAAGTACATGGATCAATATGGTTCATTAGAGGCAGCAACTCGTCACATTAGGGACGAGTTTTCTGTGTCTATGGAAAAGCTTGAGGTCCTTAGTAAGATTGGACGTTATCAACGGCCTTTTTTAGGCGATGATTCGCCTAAACACATTAGCCTCTATTGTGGGATTCCGTTTTGCGAGACTCGTTGTGTATATTGTTCATTTCCCTATGGTTTATATCAGGATTATCCACGGCAAGCTGAGTTTATTACAGCATTGTTAAAGGATATTGATGATGTAAGGTCCATTTGTGAAAGCTATAATCTGTACACTAATACGCTCTATATGGGTGGTGGTACACCCACTATATTGGGTAATGAGGATTTTCACCATCTGTTGACTCGTTTAGCAACATTGATACCAGAAGGCCGTGAGTTTACCGTTGAGGCGGGACGTCCCTGATTCAATAACCGTTGAAAAGATTCGGTCTATGCAACATTGCCATGTTAATCGTATTAGTATTAATCCACAAACTATGGATGATACTATATTACGGCGTATAGGGCGTGGACATAACGCTCAAGATATTGATGATATGTATCAATATGTAAAAAAGCATACTGATTTTGCTGTAAATATGGATTTTATAGCAGGACTTCCAGGTCAAGAAATAAAACATATGATGCATAACATGGATTATATTTGTCATAATTTGCCTGAAAATGTTACAATTCATACGTTAGCTATCAAACGTGGTAGTCCGTTATATGATTTGAATATGCAAGATGATGTACCAGAGGAAAGCGTGGTACGTCACATGGTTCAGTATGCCAAGGAGCGATTAGAAGCGGCTGGTTATGTGCCTTATTATCTATATCGCCAACAATATATGAGAGGTCAACTTGAAAATATTGGGTATACATTGCCAGGTAAAGCTTGTGAATATAATATTCAAATCATGGAAGAGCGGCAAACAATTATGTCTATGGGGCCAGGCGGATCATCTAAATGGATGCGCGCGCCTTTATATAGACAAAAGAAGCAGCATATGCCAAAGGATGTAGATGTTTACATAGATACGTTAACAACTCTACTAGATAAAAGGCATGCATTATGTAAATCATTTTGGGAGGTTGTGTAATGGCTATTAAAAAACCAAGAGGCACACAAGATTTCTTGCCAGAACATATTGTTAATTGGCATTATATAGAACAGTGTATGCGCGATATTTGTAAAGCTTATGGCTTTAGCGAAATTCGCACACCTGCCTTTGAAGATACAAAATTATTTTTGCGTGGCATTGGGGAAACTACGGACGTAGTATCCAAGGAAATGTACACCTTCTCCACTGGAGATGACAAGGAGCAAAGCTATACATTGCGACCAGAAAATACAGCATCTGCAGTGCGTGCGTATTTAGAAAATAAGGTGTATGGCAAAGAAAATTTAACTAAGTGGTTCTATATGGGATCCATGTTCCGTCATGATAAACCACAAGCTGGCCGCTATCGTGAGTTCCATCAATTCGGTGCAGAAGTACTTGGTTCCTCCTCTCCAGTAGTGGATAGCGAAGTTATCTGTATGATTGTACAATTGTTGAAGGATTTTGGTCTAAAGGATCTCAATGTAGAGGTGAACTCTGTAGGTTGTCCAAATTGTCGTCCTACATATCGCCAAAAATTGATTGAATTCTTCGAACCTAAGAAAGATCAGTTGTGCCCAGATTGTCAATCTCGTTTATATAAAAATCCTTTGCGTTTGTTGGATTGTAAAAATGAAACATGCAAAGCTTTATCTGTAGGTGCCCCTGAAATTCATGAGCATTTATGTGAAGAATGTAACACTCACTTTGAAGAACTTAAAACATTACTTGATGCGGCAGACATTCAATATAATCTAAATCCACGATTGGTACGTGGTCTCGATTATTACACTAAAACAGCGTTTGAAGTTCAATATACTCCATTAGGTGCGCAAAGCGCCGTTGCTGGTGGTGGCCGTTATGATGGTCTCGTAGAAGAACTCGACGGCCCTCATACACCGGCTATTGGTTTTGCTATGGGCATGGAACGTTTATTGTTAGCTCTAGAAAAACAAAAACTTATTGCCTGAACCAGCTATCGAACCGGCTGTATTTGTAGTATCTCTTGGGGATGCTGCAAAACTAGAAGCTTTCCAAAAATTTGTAATACCTTGCGTAGTGCTTATGTGAGAGCCGAAATGGATGGTCAAGGTAAAAAGTATGAAGGCCCAATTAAAATATGCTAACAAAAATTCATGCAAAGTATGTTATTATAATGGGTGATGATGAATTGGCTAATCAAGAGGCCATTATTCGTTTTATGGAAACAAGTGAACAAGAAACAGTACCATTGGCGTCTGTTTCAGCGCGTATATCTTCTTTGGTGAAAGGATGACAAGTAGAATGGAAACAATGAAAGGCTTACACCGTACGCACGGATGTGGCACTATTTCTGAAGCAGAAGTAGGTAAAGAGGTCGTATTATGTGGTTGGGTTGAACGTCGTCGTGACCACGGCGGTTTGATCTTCTTGGATTTGCGAGATCGTTCTGGTATCGTTCAAGTTGTAGCGTCCCCAGACCATAATGTGGATTCTTTCCACAAAGCAGAAGATGTTCGTAATGAATATGTTCTCTGTGTACGCGGTAAAATTACAAAACGTGATGAAGACGCAGTCAATCCTAATTTGCCAACAGGTGCTTATGAAATGTATTGTGAAGAACTTCGCGTATTAAACTCTGCGAAAACACCTCCATTCTACATTCAAGATGATATCGATGTAGATGAAAAATATTCGTTTAAAATATCGTTACCTTGATTTACGTCGCCCTGAAATGCAACGTAACTTGATTTTGCGTCACAAAGTGACTAAGGCTATGCGCGATTTCTTTGATAGCCGTGATTTCCTTGAAATCGAAACACCGATGCTTACAAAATCTACACCTGAAGGTGCTCGTGACTATCTAGTACCATCTCGTGTAAATGCAGGTACATTCTATGCATTGCCTCAATCTCCACAAATTTTTAAACAAATTTTGATGGTGGCAGGCTATGAAAAATATTTCCAAATCGTTCGCTGCTTCCGTGACGAAGATTTGCGTGCAGACCGTCAACCAGAGTTTACTCAACTCGACTTGGAAATGAGCTTTGTTGACGAAGAAGACATTTATGCAATCTTGGAACAAATGGTTGCAGAAGTATTCAAAAAGACATTGGGCAAAGAAATTCCATTGCCTATGCCTCGTATTACTTGGGATGAAGCGATGGATAAATACGGTTCTGATAAACCAGATCTTCGCTTTGACATGGCTTTTCACAGATGTAACAGAGCTTGTAAAAGACACTGAATTCCAAGTATTCCGTTCCGTTATCGACAATGGCGGTGTTGTAAAAGGTATCGTAGTACCTGGCGACGCTGGCATTGCACGTCGTGAACTTGATGATTTGGTAGCATATGTAAATCGCTACGGTGCAAAAGGTTTGGCATGGGCTTGCTTCAATGAAGATGGTTCCATTAAATCCCAAATCATGAAATTCTTAGGCGAAGATACAATCCGCAACATCGGTGAAAAAATGGGTGCCAAAGGCGGTGACCTAGTGTTGATGATTGCTGATAAACCTGCTACTGTTGCGAGAGCACTTGGCGAATTGCGCCTTGAAATGGCTCGCCGCATGAACATGATTGATCAAGATAAATTGGCCTTCACATGGGTAACAGATTTCCCTATGTTCGAATATAACGAAGACGAAAAACGTTATGTTGCAATGCACCATCCATTCACAATGCCACGTCACGAAGATCTTGATAAATTAGAATCCGATCCTGGCAGTGTAAAAGCAATTGCTTATGACATGGTATTGAACGGCGTAGAAATCGGCGGTGGTTCCTTGCGTATTTACCAAGCTGATGTACAAGAACAAGTATTTAAAGCAATCGGTTTATCTGTAGAAGAAGCTAGATCCAAATTCGGTTTCATGCTTGATGCATTCCAATATGGTGCACCTCCTCATGCAGGCTGTGCATTTCGGTCTCGATCGTCTCGTAATGTTGATGGCTAAACGCCAATCTATCCGCGACGTTATCGCATTCCCTAAAACACAATCCGCTTCTGATATCATGAGCCAAGCTCCATCAGCAGTAGAACCTAAACAATTAAAAGAGCTACATATTAAACCAGATGTAGAGGAAGAAGAACAATCCTTAGTATAATCGTTGATAAACGAATTATAAAAAGTCCGCAAGATTTGCTAAATTTTTAAATGTCAAGTCTTGTAAATGATAAATCTTTTTGCTACTATTTATGTAGAAGATATCCCTGCCATGTGCGTGTGATATCGCAGTTTTGAGCCAACACATTTTCTTCGGGAGTCCGGAACTCTCGTCTGAACGTTATGCCCTTATGGGAAAACTGCAGGATGAGGAGGACACCCACCTGCTCTAGCAGGATCAAAACGCGGTACATTACGGCATGGTGGGGCTTTTTTGCATGTAAAAATATGAATGGAGGTAGCATGGATAGTTTATTTGATGCATTACCTACAAATAGATATGAACCATTACCGGTACGAATGAGACCCACAGAGCTAGACCACTTGTATGGGCAAGAACAAGCTGTAGGCAAAGGGACATTCTTGCGGGCTATGGTAGAAAAGGATACCATACCATCCATGTTGTTTTATGGACCTTGTGGTACCGGTAAAACGACACTAGCTGGCATTATAGCTAAAATGAGCAATAGCCATTTTGTCAATTTGAATGCTACTAATGCAGGTATTGGTGAATTGCGAAATATTATTGAGGATGCGAGAAAACGAGTTCGTTCATTACAGCAACGCACCATTTTATTTCTCGATGAAATTCATCGCTTTAACAAGAGTCAACAAGATGTACTATTGCCTTGTGTAGAGGATGGTACGATTATCCTCATTGGGGCCACTACGGAAAATCCCTTTTTTGAGGTTAACCGTCCTTTATTATCACGGTTGAGGCTCATTACACTAGAGGCTTTAACACCTAAGGCGATTAGCCAAATTTTAAAACGAGCTATTACAGATACTGAGGTTGGGCTCGGATCTCGTCAATTACAAGTAAAAGATGAATTATTAGAGGATGTTGGTATCTTTGTTAATGGCGATGGTCGCATGGCTCTTAATATTTTAGAGCAAGCTGCGGCAATGGTTCATGATGGGGAAGAGATAACCATAGAAATCCTTGAAAAGGTCATAGGACGTCGCATTTACACATACGATAAAAAGGGGATAGTCATTACGATACGATTTCTGCGTTTATCAAAAGTATGCGCGGTTCCGATGTACAGGCTACACTTCACTATCTGGCGCGTATGATAGAGGCCGGAGAGGATCCTAACTTTATTGCTCGTCGTATTGTAATTTGTGCAGCAGAGGATGTAGGATTAGCTGATCCACAAGCCTTAATCTTAGCAAATGCGGCGGCACAAGCGTCTCATATGGTCGGATTTCCGGAGGCGCGCATTATTTTATCAGAGGCCGCCTGCTATGTAGCATTAGCCCCTAAGAGTAATTCTGCGTATGTTGGCATTGATGCAGCTATTTCTGATGTGCGCCATAAGGATTGTGGTCAAGTTCCAGATCATTTACGAGACAGTCATTATAGTGGAGCTAGTAAACTAGGGACATGGGCTAACTTATAAATATGCTCATAATTATCCGAATGGATATGTAAAGCAACAATATTTACCAGATCCTTTAGTTAAGGCTGAATACTATAAAGGTATTGAACGAGGCACGGAAGCAATACTGTTAAAAGATTGGAACAACCGTTGTAATGGTAAATAGAATGGCCAATATATGGTATAATATAATGATGATTTAAAATAGATTTTTATATTAAAGTAAGGGGTTTGTACAAGATTATGGCAGAAGAGAAAAAAACTTCTACACGAGGGCGGAAGCCCCGTAAAAAACGGGCTACATCGGCGCCTAAAAAGGAAGGATTTTCACTGCGCAATGAAGTGAAAGGCATTATCGTCATTGGCGTTGCTATATTGGCACTATTGGGCTATTTTGGTTATGAATTAGGCGTTGTAGGCGAAGTATTAACAGGTGTTTTTCGCTATGGATTTGGCTTTGGGGGCTTTATTCCATGTCTTGCTTTGTTATGGCTTGGTTGGCGTCTATTATATCAAGGTCAATTTATGTCCATTACTAGACGCGGCATTATTATAACTGTGTTCTACTTATTAGCTACTACCTTAGTACCATTGTGTCGCGTGCCTGTAGGGGATGAATTAATAACTACTGCATTAGCGGGAGAAGGTGGCGTCGTAGGTGGTTTATTAGCTACATTTTTTAGAACTTTATTCGGTGAGCTAGGTTCTATTATTGTTGTATCCATCCTTATGCTTTGCTGTGGTATCATTATTACCCGTTTATCCTTGGGTAGTGGGTTGCGTAAGGCAGCTGATAAGACTCAGGTAGGTCTTGATAAGGCTAAAGAAGTAGCCGTTGAAAAGGTTGCTGTTGCAAAAGAGGTTATAGAAGATTGGAATGAGCAACGAAAAGAGGCGGCTCAACGCAAGGCGTATAATCGTGAAAAGGATCAACGGTATACCAATGCAACGGAAAAGGCTATAGAGTCCCTTGAGAACCGTGGCGTACTAGAGTCTGGTGACGAGTATGTAGTTGAAGCTATGGATACACATAGTCCATCCTCTTGGCGTGAACTGGCAGATTTAGAGGCTCGCAATCGTGCAGCAGAGCAATTATCAACATTATCTGAAGAATCTGGTGATGCTAATAATAGCAGTGAAGATGATGATGTTACAGTTGATAGAGAATCTGATACGGTTCCCGCGTGGCTAAATAATCAAAATGACTTTGACGATGAAGATTTTGATACAGATGGGGGGAAACCTATTGAGGATGACGAGCATATTGTAGTGGAAACAAATCCAGAGGAATATTCTTATCGACCAATCACAATGGGCCTACTGAGACTAATCATGCTGCTATAGCTAGCGCCGTTCCTGGCACTGGTGCAGCAGCCAGTGCCGTTAGCGCAGGTGCTGGTATGAGTGGTATGCCATTGTCAGTTCCTTCCTTAGCAAGTACTGCTGAGGATACAGCGCAAGTAGCTGTTTCTAAAGATGGACATATTCATAGAACCTATGACAGACCATATCATTTCCCAAGCCTAGATATTTTGGCGAAAGGAGAGGTAGGTCAAAACAATAATGATGAGGTTGCTTATAATGCAATGCGTCTCGAAGAGGTGTTGGCAAGCTTTGGGATAGCTGCTAAGGTAGTGAATGCTACGCAAGGCCCAACTGTAACACGTTATGAAATCGAGCCTGCTCAAGGTGTTAAGGTAAGTAGAATCGTCAATTTGACAGATGATATTGCGCTGAATCTTGCGGCTCAACATATTCGTATGGAAGCGCCGATTCCTGGTAAATCTGCTATTGGTATTGAGGTACCAAATACGAAAACTGAAGCGGTTCATCTTCGTGATGTACTAGATTGCAGTGACTTTAAAGAGGCACGGGGTGGTATTCCTGTTGGTCTTGGCAAAGATATTGCAGGTAAACCTGTTATTACGGATCTTGCTAAAATGCCGCATCTATTGGTAGCTGGTACAACAGGGTCTGGTAAATCTGTATGTGTAAATACATTGATTTCTAGTATTCTCTTTAGTCGTAACCAGAAGAGGTTAAATTACTATTGATTGACCCTAAGATGGTTGAGTTATCTGTTTATAATGGGATTCCTCATTTGATGGCACCAGTTGTAACAGATATGAAAAAGGCAGCAGCTGTATTGCGCTGGGCCGTGCGTGAAATGGAAGCCCGTTATAAGGCATTTGCTGCATCTGGCAAGCGTGATATTAAAAGCTATAATGAAGCACATCCAAAAGCGGCAATGCCACTCATCGTATTGATTATCGATGAGTTAGCTGACTTGATGATGACTGCTCCTGATGATATAGAAGAGTCCATTAGTCGATTAGCACAGATGGCTCGTGCCGCTGGTATTCATATGGTTCTAGCTACGCAACGACCTTCTGTTAACGTTATTACCGGTTCTATCAAGGCTAATGTACCAAGCCGTATTTCCTTTGCCGTAGGGTCTCAAATAGACTCTCGTACAATTCTCGATATGGCAGGGGCTGAAAAACTTCTTGGTAAAGGTGATATGCTGTTCTCTCCAATAGGTGCGAATAAACCAATTCGTGTACAAGGGGCTTTCATCTCTGATGATGAAGTAGAGCATTTGGTAGAATTTGTAAAACAACAACGAGAACCGGAATATGACGATACGGTGACTGCTGAAGCAGAAAAGGAATCTGCATCTCAAGATAATGATGAACAAGATATTTATCGCGATGAATTACTAGAGAGAGCGGTTAATCTTGTTATGGAATCTGGACAAGCGTCAGTTTCTATGTTACAACGTAGATTCCGTATTGGTTATACTCGGGCGGCACGTCTTGTAGATACGATGGAGGACCTTAAAATTGTAGGTCCTAACATGGGTAGTAAGGCTCGAGAGATTTTAATGAGTCCAGAACAGGTGAAAGCAAGATATTTCTCTGATTCTGAAGAATAGAAAGGGATATACTGTGGCTGAATTAGGTGAAGAACTACGCCGTGAACGGGTACGTAGAAATCTCACATTTAAAGATATTGAACAAGTACTTCATATTAAAACAACCTATTTAGAAGCCATCGAAGATGGAAATTTTGCAGTTATCCCAGGACGTGTATACGCCAAAGGTTTTATTCGTAACTATGGAAATTATCTAGGACTTGATGGAGAGCGTTTAGTAAAAGCTTATCAAATCAAGTGGGTGAAGTAGATACTTTTACGATACGTCCTATTATGCGTCAAAAAAAGCAGGGAACTATCAACTCTGTACAAAGTGAATACGTAGAGCATCAGATGGCAAAACGCCGCATGTCTTTAGAGACACGACAAAAAAAGCGTCAACGGTCTATCGCACAAGAACGCGTGATGTTAGCTGTTATTGCTGTATTCATAGTCATATTTATGATTTGGTTGTTTTTATTCTAAGATAAATCATTACGTTTAAGGAAAGGTTACATTGATGGATACATTTTTAGTTACAGAACGCTCAGATATGGAAGCACGCGGATGGGCAGAGCTTGACTTTGTGCTTATCAGTGGCGATGCGTATGTAGATCATCCGTCTTTTGCGCCTGCCGTAATCGGTCGTTATCTAGAATCAAAGGGGTATCGTGTAGGCATTATTGCTCAACCTGATTGGAATGATGTGAATGCATTTAAACGGTTGGGCAAGCCTCGACTTGCATCCCTTGTAACCGCCGGAAATTTAGATTCTATGCTCAATAAATTTACGGCGGCTAAAAAAATTCGTCGTGAAGATGATTATTCGCCAGGTGGTGAGGCGGGACATCGTCCTGATAGAGCCACATTGGTTTACTCGAATCGAATGAAAGAGGCCTATCGTGATGTACCTCTTATTATTGGGGGCATTGAAGCATCCTTACGCCGATTTGGACATTATGATTATTGGTCTGATACAGTGCGTAGATCCATTCTGGTTGACTCTAAGGCTGATGCACTCGTCTATGGGATGGGTGAATTACAAATGATTGAGTTAGCAGAGGCCCTTGATAAAAATAGATTTGATGAGTCTTTGCCAAATATTCGCGGTATTTGCTATATGGCAAAAGAAATACCATCTTATTGTATTGAATGTCCGTCCTTCGAAGATATCAAGTCTGATAAAAAAGCGTTTGCTGAGGCATTTCGCATTCAATATGATGAACAAGATCCATTTTATGGAAAGGCAATTGCTCAAAAACATGGTGATCGCTATGTGGTGCAAAATACCCCAGCATTACCATTAACACAAGAACAAATGGATGGTGCCTACGATTTGCCGTATACTCGTAAATGGCATCCCTCCTATGATGATAAGGGTGGTGTCCCTGCATTGAGCGAGGTTCAATTTAGCCTCGTTAGTCAGAGGGGATGTTTTGGTAGTTGCTCTTTCTGTGCCATTACGAATCACCAAGGCCGTATCATCCAAAATCGTAGCCATGAATCATTAATTGATGAAGCAAAATTGATGATTAATATGGATGGGTTTAAAGGTTATATCCACGATGTGGGTGGGCCAACGGCAAATTTTAGACACTTAGCTTGTGATAAACAAGCTGCTTATGGTGCGTGTAAAGGCCGTACTTGTGCAGCACCTATACCTTGTGAAAACTTAAATACAAATCATGATGATTATGTATCTTTGTTACGTAAATTACGAAAATTAAAGGGCGTAAAAAAGGTATTTGTAAGATCTGGTCTGCGATATGATTATGTGCTAGCTGATAATAATAAAGCCTTTGTTAAGGAACTTTGTGAACATCATGTGAGTGGGCAGTTAAAGGTGGCCCCTGAACATGTTTCTAAACGTGTTACAACCATGATGGGCAAGGCTGGAAAAGAAGAGTTCTTACTTTTTAAAAAGTGGTTTGAAGAAGCAAATCGTGAATTGGGGAAAAAGCAATATCTTGTGCCTTATTTCATGAGCTCTCATCCAGGATGTACCTTAGAGGATGCCGTTGAATTGGCTGAATTTTTACGAGATCAACATATGTACCCTGAGCAGGTGCAAGATTTTATTCCTACACCGGGAAGCCTTTCTACTTGTATGTACTATACGGGCATTAATCCATTAGATGGTAAACCTGTATATGTAGCAAAAAAAGGGCGCGATAAGGCTAAGCAACGGGCATTGATGCAATATAAAAATATGTTGAAAACTATGATCTTGTAAAGGAAGCTCTTATTGAGGCTGGACGACGTGATTTAATTGGATTTGGGCCCCGAATGTTTAATTCCACCTAGACCTATTGGACAGGGGAAATCACAAAGTATTGGTCATAAAAAAATGGGACCCTCAAGAGGATTTAATCGGTCTCATATAAGCGAATCCAAGGGTGGACGTAAAAGGAGATTTACGCGATGAAACGATGGATGGCTTTTAGCATACTCATGCTGTTTGTCATAGGAATGTTAGGATATGGCATATACTTTTATCGGGCAGAGCAACTTGAAAAAGCGAAGGCCCCCTGTACGTGGTGAAATCACAGTATATACCGATTTACCTAACAATTTAACTACATTGCTTGCTGATAAATATTTAGTGGAAAAGAATGTAAAGGTTACTATTATGCCTCTTACAGAGGAACAAATGGAGCAACGTGTTTCCTCTAAGTTGGCAGATACCTCTGGCGATGTGATCATTACATCTGAAGATAATCTAGTTATCGGCGCCAGTCAGGATAAATTTGTACCTATTGTTAATGAACGTATTGATGAGGTTTTAGACCGATTAAAGGATTCCAATGGATACTGGGTTGGTCTTTGGTATGACCCTATTGTCTTTGTCCAAAATGGAACCTTTTATAATGGTTTAGGCCAACATATTACGACTTGGGATACATTACAGAAACCAGGGACATGGCGCATCGTGATGACAGATTTTGTAGCTTCTCAAAATGCGGCCAATCTTTTGTATAATATGGTGGAACATAAAGGCGAACCAGATGCACTAGCATATTTGCTCGCTTTAAAACCACATGTTATGCAACATGCTAAATTTCTTTCTACTCCGATACGTTTAACCGCTCTTGGCGAATCTGATATTGGTATTGGCAATCTATCTGATGCCCAACAATATATCCGCCATTCATATCCGGTAAAAATGATTTACCCTAGTGATGGCACATCATTTTATTTGACTGGTGCGGCTGTACAAAAGGACTCTAAACATAAAAATGAAAGTATTGAATTCATTACTTGGCTATTATCTAACGATACAGCCAAGTATATGATGGAAAATAATTTTACTTATATTTTCGCGAATCCAGAGGTAGTAGAACCATTAGATTCTCTAGGGCAATCTGTAGTATTATGGCCTGTTAATGGAGGCTATACAGTAGAGGGGAAAAAAAGCTTTTTACTAAATCACTGGGTAAGTCAAGTGCGTTTTAGAAAAGATCAATAGCTATTGAGTTTCAGAAAAAATCAATAGCTATTGAGTTTCATGATAAGATTAATAGATATTGAGTTTGATACAGGACTCTAATTGAAATAGTTACATTCTATAAAGAAAGGATTTAGAATGACCAAATTATTGGGATACATTAGCCTAGGTTGCGCTAAAAATTTAGTAGATACAGAGGTCATGCTGGGATTATTAAAGGATAATGGCTATGCTATTACCGATGATTTAAATGAGGCTGACTTGATTATCATCAATACTTGTACTTTTATAGAGAAAGCGAAGGAGGAATCCATTAATACGATTCTAGAGGCTGCTCAATATAAAGAACAGGGCCGTTGTAAGGGCTTGATTGTAGCGGGCTGTTTAAGTCAACAATATCAAGATGAATTATTTAAGGAAATTCCTGAAATTGATGCACTTATCGGTACGGGCGCGTGGGACCAAGTTATGGTTGCCGTTGATGCTATTGAACATGGTAACCGTAGTTGCATTATGGAAAACATCACTAATATATATGATGAACGGATGCCGCGTATTCAAACAACACCTCGTTATAGTGCGTATGTAAAAATCGCTGAAGGCTGTAATAATGGTTGTACATTCTGTATCATTCCTAAGGTTCGTGGTGCTTTTAGAAGTCGTACCATTGAATCTATTAAGGCTGAAGTTGAACGATTGGCTGATGCCGGCGTTAAGGAAATCGTTCTCATTGCGCAAGATACGACTAGCTACGGTATTGATTTGAATAATGGTAAACCATTGCTCACAAAATTATTAAAAGAATTAACTAAGGTAGAAGGTATTGAATGGATTCGCATGCTCTATTTATACCCTACATTCTTTAGTGACGAATTATTGGATATCATCGTTAACGAACCTAAGCTTTGTAAATATGTGGATATTCCATTACAACATGTTAACAATGATATTCTAAAACAAATGAATCGTCGTGATTCTCGCGAGGACATTGAAAGATTATTGAAAAAAATCCGTAATGCTTCGACTCATGTAACACTTCGTACGTCTATCATCGTAGGTTTCCCTGGGGAAACCGATGAACAATTTGAGGAACTTTGCGAATTCGTGAAAGATATCAAGTTTGATAATATGGGCGTATTTACGTACTCTCAAGAGGAGGGCACTATTGCTGGCGCCCGTGAAGACCAAGTGCCAGAAGAGGTTAAAGAAGATCGTTATCACACATTGATGTCCATACAAGCTGCCATTTCAGAGGAAAATAACCGCGATTTAGAAGGAACTATTGATTATGCAATGGTTGAAGAATTAGAAGAAGGCGATAATGATACGCTTCTTGCTAAAGGTCGTTTAAAATCGCAAGCTCCTGATGTAGATGGCAATATGTATATTGAGGATTGTGGCGACAAAGTTAAACCTGGGGATATCTTGAAAGTTCAAGTAGAACAAGGTTTTGCTTATGATGTAGTAGCTACTATCGTAGAATAATAAGCAGTGTATTAGGTAATACCACTACTAACACATATGAAGTGATGGGAGGTATTTACGATGATTGTAGAATTAATTTCTACAGGCTCTGAATTATTACTAGGGGATACGGTGAATACAAATGTCTCCTGGTTAGCACAGGAGCTTAATAAATTAGGTTATTCCGTTGCCTATCAGTCCGTAGTAGGCGATAATCCTGGACGCATGGCAGAGGTCTTTAGAAAAGCTGGTCAACGTGCTGATATTGTCATTAGTACCGGTGGATTGGGACCAACTCAAGGTGATATAACACGACAAGTATTAGCTTCTTCATTGGATCGCAATGTAGTATATAATGAAGATGCCATGGCTGAGGTGAGACAATTCTTTAAGCGTGTTGGTCGTGAAATGTCTGATGCGAGTCGCAGAGAGGCTATGTTGCCAGAAGGGTCTAGGGTCCTAGAAAATCCTGTCGGTGTCGCACCTGGTGTAGTAACTGTAGATGGGGATGTAACCTACATTTTGTTACCAGGACCTCCTGGTGAAATGAAAGGCATGTTTGAACAGAGCGTTGTCCCTTATCTTTCTAAGCGCTTTGGCTCTCAAGGGGTTGTAACCTCTTATCGATATGCGGTTTATGATATTCGAGAAATCGATTTAGAAGAGCGTGTTATGGATTTGATTAAACAACAATCCAATCCGACCATAGCTCTGTTAATTAAAAAAGGTTACATCGAATTGCGCATTACTGCTAAGGCTGAATCTTTAAAAGCAGCACATGATCTATTGGATCCATGGGCCCATATAATTTATCGGCGTTTAGGTTCGCATATTGGCCGAGAACTAGATATTTCTATGGAGGAAACCTTAGGTAATACCTTAAAAGATGAATCTGCCACAATTGCTACGGCTGAATCTTGTACATCGGGACTTGTTGGTAAATTATTAACCAATGTAAGCGGTAGTAGTAATTACTATATGGGAGGCATTATATCCTATAGCAATGATGTAAAGCATCGAGTGCTAGGTGTGCCACAAAAATTACTCGACACATATGGTGCTGTTAGTGAACCAGTGGCGAAAGCGATGGCAGAAGGAGCAAAAGCGCGTATGTAATACTACATATGCAGTGTCCACAACGGGCATAGCGGGTCCTGGTGGTGGCACAGCCGATAAACCAGTAGGCCTTGTGTGGATTGGTGTAACTGGTCCACAAGGAACAGTGGCACACAAAGTAAATTTAATTGGTAATCGTGAAGATATCCGCCTTAGTGCGGCTGAATTAGCATTATATTATGTGAACTTATATATTCAAGAAAAAGGGGATAAATAATGGCTCTTGATGGTAGACAAGCGGCGTTAGATAACGCATTAAAACAAATAGAAAAGGATTTCGGTAAAGGTGCTATTATGCGCCTAGGTGAAGCGGCAGATCGTATGAATGTAGAGGTTATTTCCTCTGGTTCTCTTGCTATTGACCTTGCTGTAGGTGTAGGTGGTTTTCCGCGTGGCCGTGTGATTGAAATTTATGGTCCTGAATCATCTGGTAAAACAACAGTGGCTCTTCATGCCGTAGCAGAAGCACAAAAACAAGGTGGTGTTGCTGCATTTATTGATGCGGAACATGCTATGGACCCAATCTATGCACGCAATCTTGGTGTAGACATCAATAATCTATTGATTTCTCAACCAGATAATGGCGAACAAGCTCTAGAAATTACAGAGGCTCTTGTTCGTAGCGGTGCTGTAGATATCGTAGTAGTTGACTCAGTTGCTGCATTGGTACCGAAAGCGGAAATCGAAGGGGAAATGGGCGATGCTCACGTAGGCCTTCACGCTCGTTTGATGAGTAAAGCATTGCGTAAACTAACAGGTACTATTAATAAAACTAAAACCGTTGTTATCTTTATCAACCAATTGCGTGAAAAAGTAGGCGTAATGTTTGGTAACCCAGAAACAACTACAGGTGGTCGCGCTTTAAAATTCTATTCTTCTGTACGTCTCGATGTACGTAAGGGCGAATTGATTAAGGCTAATAATGAGAACGTAGGGGCTCGTACAAAGGTTAAGGTTGTTAAGAATAAGGTGGCACCTCCATTCAAAACTGCTGAATTTGACTTGATGTATGGCCAAGGCATTTCCAAAGAAGGTACTTTAATCGATATCGGTACTAATATGGAAATTATCAAAAAATCCGGTGCATGGTATTCTTATAATGGTGAACGCATGGGCCAAGGTAAAGAGGCGGCTAAACAATATCTCTTTGATAACCCTCAAGTAGCAGAAGAAATCGATCGTATCATTCGCGATACATTAGCAGCTGAACCAGAAACATTTGATGTTGTAGGGGAAGATGTTACTCCTGAAGAAGATTAATTGTTACATCATATATACTGAAAGGGCTACTAGGTAGCCCTTTTTTACTGAGGTTATTATGACAGATAATATGTTTACAGAAGAAGAGAAACAGGCGGCCTTAGATCAAGCATATCGATTTTTAGGACAACGGTTTTTGAGCTCTTATGAATTACGCCAAAAAATGAAACGTAAACAAATTGCATCAGAATTGATTGATTACGTGGAAGAACGGCTGATTTACTACGATTATATAAATGATGAACGATTAGCAAAACAAGTTGTATCGTACTTAATGAGAGAACAGAAATATGGTGCCTTTCTTATTAGACAAAAAATGAAATTGCGTGGTCTTGAGGTTCCTCGTGATATTGAAAGCTATGATGAGTTAGCGGCTGCGTATCGCGTAGTAGATAAAAAATACGGTGAACATATCAGTGATACATCACGCATAAAAGTAATGAATTTTCTTCGCAATAGAGGCTTCTCTATGAGCACCATTACAAAGGTTTCAGAGGCCTGTCAACCTTGACAGAATGGGCATTCAAGTCTAAAATTAAAATAGCCTTGTAAATATACAATTTAGTTATAAGGTTATGTAATTTGGTATTTTGAAAATCTGGAATCAAGGGGCAAATGCCCGTGTGTGACGATACAGGAGGTGGGTCTGATTTTTAGAATATAGTCTAATTGCAGTGGTAATGGTACTGATTGGACTAGGTGTAGGTTATTTTTTACGAAAAAATATCGCAGAAGGAAAACTGAATCAAGCTGAGCAAGAGGCTGAGCGCATTATCGCAAATGGTGAGCGCATGGCTGAGTCTAAAAAGAAAGAAGCTTTATTAGAAGCGAAAGAAGAAATTCATAAGCTCCGTTCCGATGTGGAACGAGAAAATAAAGATCGTCGTTCTGAATTACAACGTATGGAACGCCGTATTCTTCAAAAAGAAGAATCTTTGGACAAAAAATTAGACAATATTGAGCACAAAGAGGAAGCTTTACATCGTAAAGAAGCTGACTTAGTTCAAAGCCAAGAAAAGGTTGATGCTTTATATGAAAAGCAAATGGCAGAATTAGAACGTATTTCTGGCTTAACCTTTGATGAGGCAAGGAACATCTTGTTAACCAATGTGGAACAAGAAATCCGTCATGAAACGGCTATGATGGTAAAAGAAATGGAACAGCAAGCCAAAGATGAAGCGGAAAAGAAAGCAAAGGAAATTATTTCTGGTGCAATCCAACGCTGTGCAGCTGACCATGTAGCAGAAACAACAGTTTCTGTAGTAGCATTGCCAAACGATGAAATGAAGGGTCGTATTATTGGTCGTGAAGGCCGTAATATTCGCGCTCTAGAAACATTAACTGGTATCGATTTAATCATCGATGATACACCAGAGGCCGTAATTTTATCTGGCTTTGATCCAATTCGTCGTGAAGTAGCACGAATTGCATTGGAAAAATACTAATTGTTGATGGTCGTATCCATCCTGCTCGTATTGAAGAGATGGTGGCAAAGGCTCGTAAAGAGGTGGACCAAACAATTAAAGAAGCTGGTGAACAAGCTACTTTTGAGGCTGATGTTCACGGTTTACATCCTGAAATTATTAAAATTTTAGGTCGTTTGAAGTATCGTACTAGTTACGGTCAAAATGTGTTAAAACACTCTATTGAAGTATCCCATTTAGCAGGTCTTATGGCAGCAGAACTTGGCTGTGATGTTACATTAGCTAAACGGGGCGGCTTAATACATGATATTGGTAAGGCTCTAGATCGAGAAATCGAAGGTTCCCACGTGGAAATTGGTGTCGATGTAGCTCGTAAATATCGTGAAAGTGCTACTGTAATCAATTGTATTGGTGCTCATCATGGCGATGAAGAATTCCAAACAGTAGAAGCTGTTCTCGTAGCAGCTGCAGATGCTATCTCTGCAGCACGTCCAGGCGCGCGTAGAGAAACATTAGAAAATTACTTAAAACGATTATCTAAATTGGAAGAAATCGCTGAATCTTTCGAAGGTGTTGAAAAATGCTTTGCAATTCAAGCTGGCCGTGAGATTCGCGTTGTAGTAAAACCGGATAAGATTGATGAAGCTGAGTCTACATTACTTGTTCGGAATATCGTAAAACGCATTGAATCCGAATTAGAATACCCTGGTCAAATCAAGGTTGTTATCATTCGTGAAACACGCGTTGTAGATTACGCTAAATAAGCATTATATCAAATTAAGGCTGCAATATTATATTGCAGCCTATCCTTTTTAGTTCTTATCTATTCTTTTTTTAGAGGATTTTTTTGAAAGTTTTATCGAATATAGAATTATAGACCTTTTTTTCGTCTATGGTTGTATAGTCGATAAAAATAGGGATACAAAAGCAGGGAGGTGTTCTGATGAGTCGATATTTTGAAAATGAATTAATTGAACAAATTAAAGATGCTAATGATATCGTATCCGTTGTATCAGAACATGTTGCTTTAAAGAAAAAAGGAAAAAATTATTGGGGATGTTGTCCATTTCATAATGAAAAGACGCCGTCATTTAGTGTAGCTCCAGATAAGGGGTTTTATTATTGTTTTGGCTGTCATGCATCGGGTAATGCTATTAAATTTTTGATGGAATTAGAGGGGATTACCTTTGTAGAGGCCTTAGAACGCCTCGCAAATCGCGCGAATATACCATTACCAGAGGCAAAGCTTTCACCAGAGGTACGGGCTAGAGAAGAGCGGCGAAAGAAACTATATGAAGCGTGCGACTTAGCAGCGAATTTCTTTCATAATTGTTTGCTCAAAACATCGTTTGGCAAGGTGGGATTAGAGTACCTTAAAAAACGGGGACTTACGGATGAAACGATAGAAAAGTTTAAGCTTGGATTTGCCCCTGATGGATGGGATAAGTTATACAAAGCCTTTAGAGAACGAGGCATCGAGGAATCGATTTTGATTGAGCTCAATTTGATTCGTAAGAATGAAAAGGGTCAAGCTTATGATTTCTTCCGGAACCGAGTTATGTTTCCCATCATGGATGGTAAAGGCCGTGTAGTGGGATTTGGAGGCCGCGTCATGGATGATAGCACGCCTAAGTATTTGAACTCTCCAGAATGCCAAATCTTTGAGAAAGGGAAAATTCTATTTGCCTTTGATAAAGCCTATAAATCGATACGTGAGCACAAACAAGCCATCTTAGTTGAAGGTTATATGGACGTTATTTCAGCTCATAATAAGGGCGTCACCAATGTGGTGGCTTCATTAGGAACTGCATATACAAAGAATCATGGTCATATCTTGATGCGCCAAGCAGATGAAATTATATTAGCTTATGATATGGATGGTGCCGGTCGTCAAGCTGCTGCTCGAGCCATTGAATTATTGCAGAATACAGATTTTAAGGTTCGCGTATTAGCTATGCCAGATGGTAAGGACCCAGACGATTATGTGCGAAATCATGGAGGACAGGCGTTTAGAGAACTCGTAGAAAAAGCGGTTAAACCTCTAGACTATTTATTGAGTGAATCGCTTATAAAACATGACACCAATGAAGCGGAAGGTAAGCAGGCGGTTATGCAGGATATATTCCCATTCATTGCGAATATCCATAGCCAAACCGTGCGAGATGATGCATTAAAGGCACTAGCATTGCCGTTGTGGTTAGATAATAGCACTATATTTCGTTATTTTAGAAACTACACACAAAAGGGAAATATTGAATTAGTGAATGAAGGGGCCACAAAGCCCAAGGATATTGTCAGTGGTGATGAAGAGTTATTAATGGCATTAGCCATTACAAATCCACAGGCTTTTACAAAGAGGTTGTACAGTATTTACCCTTAGAGGACTTTCAAAATATTCAATATCGCGGTATAATAGAAAAGATATACACCTTATTTACTCAAACTGGTCAATATCAGCCGGAATCTGTGGAGGTGGTGCTAACGCCTCAAGAATATGAAATTTTTTCACGGCTTATGATGATTGAAGTAAATGAAGCGGTGCCTGTACTTATCCGTAAAATACGGCTTCATTCCCTACGGGAACAATATAAAATGCACTCAATTTTGGCCGATCAATTAAAACGTGCAGGAGATTCGACATTTATTAGCGAATTACATAAGTGTCAGGAAATACAAAATCTAATTAGAGAATGGTCTAAATAGTGATTGATAAAGGAGAGCGCTGTGGCTAAGAAAGAACAAAAAAGTCAAATAGAGGAGATTGTTGCACAACTTCTTGAAAAAGGCCGTAAAAGCGGTGTGTTGACACAATCGGAAATTTCAGATGCTCTTCATGAGCAAACTGATTTAACAGCAGAACAATTGGATGATATTTATGTTACTCTTAACAAGTTAAACATCGAAGTTGTTCCAGATGTTGATGACGAAGATAAAGACGATGCCCTCGAACCTGAACCTGATGATGAAGATGTTGAAGGCGCATCAGAAAAACATATATCCATAGATTTAAGTGTGGATACTAGCGTTAATATCGACGACCCAGTTCGCATGTATTTGAAAGAAATTGGTCGTGTTCCATTGTTATCCGCCGATGAAGAAATTGTTTTAGCAAAACAAATCGAAGCTGGGGCAGCAGAGGATGCTACATATAAAGAAATACAGCTTAGCAAGAAGGCTAAGAAGAAATTGGTAGATGCTAACTTGCGTCTAGTTGTAAGTATTGCTAAACGCTATGTTGGTAGAGGCATGTTATTCTTGGACTTGATTCAAGAAGGTAATTTAGGCCTTATCAAAGCGGTAGATAAATTCGATTACACAAAAGGTTATAAATTCTCCACCTATGCAACATGGTGGATTCGTCAAGCGATTACACGGGCCATTGCTGACCAAGCAAGAACAATACGTATTCCAGTTCATATGGTTGAAACAATCAATAAATTGATTCGTATTTCTCGACAATTATTGCAAGATAAAGGTAGAGAACCTACGCCGGAAGAAATTGCAGAAGGCATGGGCATTACTGCAGAACGTGTTCGTGAAATTCAAAAAATTGCACAAGAGCCTGTATCCTTGGAAACACCAATCGGTGAAGAAGAAGACTCCCACTTGGGTGATTTTATCGAAGACCAAGATGCGGTGGCACCAGATGATGCGGCTAGCTACATCTTGTTGCAAGAACAAATCGAAGACGTATTTACATGCTTAACTGATCGTGAGCAACAAGTATTGATTTTACGTTTTGGTTTGAAAGATGGTAAACCACGTACACTTGAAGAAGTAGGTCAACACTTTAATGTAACACGTGAACGTATTCGTCAAATCGAAGGTAAAGCGTTAACGAAATTACGCAATCGTGGAAAACGCGATAAAATTAAAGATTTCTTATAAAGTCAAAATACAGTTCCTCTCAACATTACTCGTATGTCATCTGTTTATGAGACAATTGAGTTCTTTGAGAGGACTGTATTTTTGTATTATCATAGCATGTTATAATAAAAAGATAGATTACAGATATACAAAAGGAGTTTTTATGTATACCGTTAGCAAACGTTTAGAGGTGAGTGCATCTCACAAACTAACATTAGATTATCCAAGTAAATGTCAAAACCTACATGGACATAACTGGATTATTACTGTACATGCACGCAGTGAAGAATTGGATCACAATGGTATGGTTATTGACTTTACAATTATTAAAGAGAAGATTCATGGTCGCTTGGATCATAAACATATTAATGATGTGTTAGGGGATATTAACCCAACTGCGGAAAATATGGCAAAATGGATTGCCGACGAATTAGGTCCAAAATGCTTTAAGGTAGAGGTTCAAGAGTCAGAAGGAAATGTTGCTATCTATGAACGTGATTGAAATATTCGCATCCATTGATGGTGAAGGGAAGCGCCAAGGTTGTTTGACTACCTTTTTACGCCTCCATGATTGTAACATTCGCTGTTCTTATTGCGATACATTTGTATAGTTATGGTCCTGAAAGCACTTTTGAAAGCATGAGTATTCAGGCTGTAGCGGATATTATCGAACAACTAGGAAATCATCGCATCACTATTACTGGCGGAGAACCTCTTTTACAGGAACAGGCTGTTATAGAACTAATTGATGAATTGACGAAACGCAATCCTCAATATGATTTTAATATTGAAACAAATGGTACTATCGTACCAAGCTTTCAAAGAGATAATGTATGGTTTACCTATGACTATAAAATGCCATCATCATTGGCAGAAGATTCTATGAATCTAGACATTTTCAAGATGGCAACAGCTGAGGATATAATTAAATTTGTAGTTGGTTCTGTTCAAGATTTAGACCGTATGGATGAAGTTCTTAAAACATATCCTACGAATGGTCAAATCTTCGTGTCCCCTGTGTGGGGAAATATTGAAGGGGCTATGATTGTTGATTATATGAAAGCCCATAATTGGCAGAACGTTAAATTTCAGCTGCAAATCCATAAATTTATTTGGGACCCTGGTGCGAAAGGAGTATAACATGGACACAAAACGAATAGAATCTCTAGTGTATCAACTACTAGAAGCATTAGGGGAAAATCCAAACCGTGAGGGCATCGTGGAAACACCAAAGCGGGTAGCTCAAATGATGGAAGAAATGTTCGAAGGCATTCAGTATACCAACGCGGACATTGCTGATATGTTTGGTAAAACCTTTGAGGTGGATACAAACCAAATGGTTGTAGTAAAGGACATTACATGCTTTTCTCACTGTGAACACCATATGGCCTTAATGTACGATATGAATATCAGTATAGGCTATATTCCTAGAGGTCGCGTTATCGGTCTCTCTAAGATGCCACGTATTGCAGAAATGTGTTGTAAACGATTACAATTGCAAGAAAAAATCGGCGAAGACATTGCAGAGGTCATCTCCATCGCTACCGGCACCGACGACGTCATCGTCCATATCACCAGCTCCCATAGCTGCGTCAGCGCTCGTGGCGTAAAATCCACTAATAGCAAAACAACCACCCTCGCCACAAAAGGCATATTCGAACAAGACGATATGATCAACCGATTCCTAACACTAAAAAATGCATAGGTGAATGTATCCTGTCTGAGCCCGGAGCACCGTAAATACTGAAAATTTTTTGCTCACATAGATTTTGAAGTGTAACGGAAAGGTACCGTCCACAAACGACTTTTTCTGTTTAATCCGGGATTCCCGTAGATGCTGAAATTCTTAGGTACTCAGTTGTCGTATAGTAACAAAAAGAAGGGTTGTCCAAACGACTTTTGCTAAGTCGAGGCCCTAGGCCGAAGACTGTTAAGGCGGTGGAGGCTTGGGCAACCCTTTTTTTTTGTGGCCACGTAGATAACTTGACGTACCTAAGAATTTTTCAGTATAATTTTATACGCAAGCTTGGGCCTATAGCTCAGGGGTAGAGCAACCGGCTCATAACCGGTCGGTCCCTGGTTCGATCCCAGGTGGGCCCACCAAACTTGTATAAAACGAACCTAAAACCTGTCCGTTAGGGGCAGGTTTTTTGTTATAATACAGATATATAGAATAAAAAAATTTGATTACTCTCTATTGTTAATCTAGTAATATAGTAGATAGGTATATGGACCTGTTATAAACGAGGTAATTATGAAAGCAAGACCTATGATGGATCGCTTAGAGGCGGTATTTGATATCGTTCCAAAGGCAGACGCTATTGCTGATATTGGAACGGATCATGGTTATTTAGCGGTAGAGCTAATCACGCGGGGTAAAGCAAAGCGTGTTATAGCTGGCGATGTGAATAAGGGCCCTCTTGAATCAGCAAAATCATACATTCAATCTCGAGGTTTAAGTGATGTAATTGACTGTCGCCTTGGAGATGGATTACAGATGACGAAACAGGGAGAGCTAAATGGTGCCATTTGTTGTGGCATGGGTGGTTTCTTGATGCGAGATATCGTTAAAGCAGGACCGGAGCCTCTAGAGTTTTATGTATTGCAACCGCAAAATGGTCAAGCAGAATTGCGCCAATACATGGTGAAAAAAGGATACCAGATTATTAAAGAAATTATCATGAAAGATATGGGGAAAATGTACACCGCATTTTTAGCAATTCGTCATGATATGAATAGTCACAATCCTAGTCACAATGATGCTGATGTTACTATTTCAAGTGATAATCCCTATATAGATTTACCCACTACTTCCATTCTTTGGTCTGTAGGGGCTTTATTAGCTCAAGAAAAACCTGCGTTGTGGAATGAATACGTAGATTATTTAATTTATCAACGTCAATGCGCCTTAGACGGCATGACAGAGGCACTTTCACATACGGAAAAAGTATAAAGAATTACAAGGTGAAATCGATGAATTAGCGAGATTACGCTGATTTTTAGAGACGTTAGGAGTGATACTATGGTTACAGCAAAACAAATTATTGAATCAATGGAACGATGGGCTCCACCTCATTATGCTGAATCTTGGGATAATGTAGGTCTTATGGTTGGGTCGAAACAACGTGAGGTTTCTAAGATTATAACTAGCCTTGATATTACACCTGAAGTGGTTGATTATGCTATTTCAGAGCAAGCGCAAATGATTATTAGCCATCATCCCTTTATTTTTAAGGGCATTAAATCCCTAAATCTAGATAGCCCTCAAGGCCATGTGATTGAGAAACTTATAAAAAACGATATTGTTGTATATAGTGCTCATACGAACCTCGATATTGCTGAGGGGGGGCTCAATGATATGTTGGCGAGCCGTTTAGGGTTAGTTAATGTGAAAGGATTTGTTCCTACAGGGAGCTGATACGCTATATAAAATTCACCACCTTTGTGCCTGTTGATGCGGCTGATGCGGTGCGCGACGCAATGGCTAAGGCTGGGGCTGGTCGCATTGGCAATTACGAGGCTTGTAGCTTTAGTTTTACCGGCGAAGGTCGATTTAGAGGTAATGATGAATCCCATCCTGTAGTAGGCGAAGCGGGTTCATTAACGGTAGTGCCTGAGGTAGCTATCAATGTTATTGTGGACGGTAATCATAAACAAGCTGTTATTGATGCTATGAAAGCAGCGCATCCTTATGAAGAGGTGGCTTATGAGGTATTTGCTATACATGAGCCGAATATGGGTCGCACCTTGGGGCGAGTTGGTGAATTGCCTGAATCTATGGATTTTGAAAGCTTCCGCGAGCATATACAAGAGTCTTTGCCTCATGCTAATTTACGATTTGGAGGCATAAAAAAAGAGACCGTTAAAACTGTGGCACTTTGCTCCGGTGGTGGTGCAGAGTTTATTAAGAATGCAATCAAGGCTGATGCATATGTCACCGGTGATTTGAAATATCACGATGCTCAATTAGCAAAAGAATTAGGTGTACTCGTTGTTGATGCAGGACATTTTGGTACGGAAGAAATCGTAGCGGATGGAATTCGTGATTATTTAATGAATCAATCAGCAGAAAGTAACTGGGGCATTACTATACAGTCCTTTGAAAATCAATGTGATTTTTTCTTTGATTAGAGACTTTCATAATCCTAACAGAAAAATTCGATATTCTTGCATAGTGCATAGAGCTATGATAAACTGAATTGAAGCAAGTATGAAAGACGGTTGCGAGTCCATTGGATTCGAGGAAAGTCCGAGCTCCATAGGGCAGGATGCCAGATAACGTCTGGCGAGGGTGACCTTAGGGAAGTGCCATAGAAAAGGAAACCGCCACGTAAGTGGTAAGGGTGGAAAGGTGAGGTAAGAGCTCACCAGCAGTCTGGTAACAGGCTGGCTCGGTAAACCCCATCCGGAGCAAGACCGAATAGGGAAGGGTTAACGGTGGTCCCGCCTACCTTCCGGGTTGTGTCGCTCGAGCGTGCAGGCGACTGTACGCCTAGAAAGATAATCGTCACCGCGCAAGCGGAACAGAACTCGGCTTAATGATTGCTTGCTTCTTACATGATATTTATATTGAACTATAAAAAGGAGGCCTTTCGATGGCTATCACTGCTATTACTAGCGTAGAACAATTTGATGAATTAGTATTAGGTTCTAAAGAGCTCGTTATTGTAGATTTCTGGGCTGGTTGGTGTGAACCTTGCATAGTTATGCGTCCGGAAGTAGAAGCAGTAGCAGAAAAATTGGACGGCCGTGTTAAATTTCTTCACAGTAGATGCAGAAGATAAAGCTTTGCGTCCTATCCTGTTAAAAGAAGATGTAGAAGGTATTCCTTCCATGGTATTCTTTAAAGATGGCAAATTATTGGATCGCATTGCAGGTTATAAAAAAAGCAGATGTATTAGAAGCTTTGATTAATGAAGTGATAAAAATAATTTATACATGAATAACACCTGGCTAGGTAATTATAATAATTACTTAGCTGGGCATTTTTGATAAATATATGAGAAGTGAGTATTATGTCATAGTTTTATGATTATCTAAAAATGTTATAATAAATTAATGAAGAGATGATAATTCTCGATAGTAATAGTTAATTAGGTAATATAGAAATATTGCTTCAAAGTTGTTGTGAGGAGGCTGTATTCCATGAAAAATCGTGTGAACAGTTTATGGACTCTCTTTCAAGAGAGACGTCTCAGTCGACGTACATTTATGAAGTCTTGCGTGGCACTGACTGCTATTTTAGGTTTGCCACCTACCATGCTTAATACGGTGGTAAAAGCTGCGGAAACGACAGAATTACCTACAGTAATCTGGCTTCATGGTCATGAATGTACAGGTTGTAGTGAATCCTTTATTCGTTCTTCTTCACCGTTTACATCCGATGTAATTTTAAATATGATTTCTTTGGAATATGATGATACATTGGCTGCAGCATCTGGGGAACCATTAGAGGAACACCTCAAAAAAATCATTGCTGAGAAAAATGGCAAATATATCCTTGCTGTTGAAGGTGGCGTTCCGTTAGATGAAAACGGTGTGTACTGTACAGTAGGGGGCCGTACATTTAAGGAGTCCTTATTAGAAGCTGCTAAAGGAGCAGCGGCCATTATCGAGTATGGCTCCTGTGCATCTTGGGGTGGTATCCAAGCAGCAAAACCGAATCCAACAAATACGGTATCCGTATCCTCTGTTGTATCTGGTAAACCTATTATCAAGGTTCCTGGCTGTCCTCCAATTCCAGAGGTTATGACTGGTGTAGTTATGCACTATGCATTATTCGGTCAAATTCCGCCTCTAGATTCTCAAGGTCGTCCTAAACAATTCTATGGCAATCGTATTCACGATACTTGCTATCGTCGTGCCTTCTTTGACTCCGGTCTTTTCGTTGAAAAATTTGACGATGATGCATCTAAATCAGGTTGGTGCCTGTACAAAGTAGGTTGTCGTGGACCTCAAACATATAATTCTTGTGGTAATTTGCGTTGGTGGAATGGTTTATCCTACCCAATCCAATCCGGCCACGGCTGTATTGGTTGCTCTGAAAAAGGTTTTTGGGATAATGACGTATTCTACAAACGATTACCTGATATTCCATTGGCAAATACCATTACTACGGCTGATACAATCGGCACAGTAGCAGCTGTTGGTGCTACTGCGGCGGTTATCGTCCATGGTGCTGCAACCCTTGTTCGCAATAAATACATTGATATTCAAGAGGAAAAACGCTTGAAAGAACAAGGTTTGTGGGATGAGAAGAAACATAATAATTGAGGAGGTCGCTAATGAAACGCGTAGTAGTAGATCCGATTTCCCGTATTGAAGGTCATTTACGGGTAGAAATAAAAGTTGATGAAGCAAGTGGTAAAGTAGAGGACGCATTATCCTCTGGTACTGCTTGGCGTGGTATTGAGCTCGTTGCAAAGGACCGCGACCCTCGCGACCTTTGGGCTTTTGTACAACGTATTTGTGGCGTATGTACTACAACACATGCACTAGCGTCTTTGCGTGCTGTAGAAGATGCGTTGGGTATTACCATACCTAGAAATGCAAACTACATTCGTAATATCATGCACAGCTGCTTAGATGTACATGACCATATCGTACATTTCTATCACTTGCATGCGCTTGACTGGGTGAGCCCTGTAGCTGCTCTCAGTGCTGATCCAGCAAAAACAGCTCAATTACAAAATGATGTATTGGCAACCTACAATGTAAGTGGTTTTAGCACCTGCTGAAACAGCATCCAAGATTCTGCATATCCTAAAGAATTCCCTAAAGGCTACCACTGCATACTTTACAGCGGTACAACAAAAGGTTAAGAAAAATCGTTGAGTCCGGCCAATTGGGGATTTTTCTCCGCCCAATGGTGGGATCACCCTGATTATAATTTGTTGCCACCAGAGGTTCATTTAATGGCTGTATCCCATTACTTGAATATTCTTGACCGTCAACGTGACATCGTAATTCCTCACGTTGTATTCGGTGGTAAAAACCCTCATCCACATTACATCATTGGTGGCATGCCATGTTCCATTTCTATGAATGACATGAATGCACCTATTAATACACAACGTCTTGCTGCAGTAGAGCAATCTATTGCGTTAGCTAAAGATTTAGTAGACAACTTCTATGTACCAGACTTATTAGCAATTGGTAAGATGTACGTTGAAAAAGGCATGATCGATGGTGGTGGCCTTGCGAAAAAACGCGTTATGTCTTATGGTGACTATCCTGATGAGTCTTATACAGGCATTTCTGATGGCGATTACCACAAAAAATGTATCGTTCGCTCTAATGGTGTTGTAGAGAACTTTGCCCTTGGCGTAGATAAAGCAACATTTATTCCGTTAGAAGGTAAGGATTTCATGGATCCACAATACCTTAGCGAAGAGGTTGATCATTCCTGGTTTACGTATCCAAATGGTACAAGCACACTTCATCCTATCGATGGTGTGACTGAACCTAAATTCACAGGCCCTAAATCTGGTACAAAAGAAAAATGGGAATTCCTTGATGAAGATAAAAAATACTCTTGGATTAAATCCCCGACTTTCAAAGGTAAAACTGCAGAGGTCGGCCCATTAGCAAAATACATTGTAGTTTATACAAAGGTAAAACAGAGTATCATTAAAGACCCAACTTGGGCAGAAGCGATGATTGTTCGCCAAATCGATACAGTATCTCAAGTATTGGGTGTACCAGCTCATGTGTGGATGACAACAATGGTTGGTCGTACAGCATGTCGTGGCCTTGATGCACAAGTGGCAGCAAATATTAGCCAATATTTCTATAATAAACTTGTTACCAATATTAAAAATGGTGATACTGCCGTTGCGGATATGACTAAATTTGAACCTAACACATGGTCTAAAGATGCAAAAGGTGTTGGTCTTGTAGATGCACCTCGCGGTGGTTTGGGCCACTGGATTCACATCAAAGATGGTCGTTCTGCAAACTATCAATGTATCGTACCATCCACGTGGAATGCATGTCCTAAGACAGCTGCCAATGAACATGGCGCATACGAAGATTCCATGATTGATACACATGTTAAAATTGCGGATAAACCACTTGAAATCTTGAAGGTAATTCACTCCTTCGACCCATGTCTCGCATGTGCAACCCATTTATACAATAAAAAAGGCGAAAGATTGTTTCCGTCAATACCGATGCATTGTGTAAATAAAGGGTGGTGGGCTTATGTTAATACATACTGACAAAAAAGCGTATGTCGTATTTAGTTTATGGCTGCGTATATTCCACTGGACTATGGTGCTTAGCGTAACTGCATTGTTCTGGACTGGTCTATATATCGGTGACCCAGGCTTTGCGGCGATTACAGGTAATCCTGAACCAACCTTTGCAATAGATGGTTGGTTCTCTATGGAGACTATGCGCCGTATTCACTTCATTGCTGGAGCTATTTTAACATTCTCCTTTATCTTCCGTGTGGCGGGCGGTTTCTATAATCGCGGCGATAGATTATTACCTAAATTCCGTCAAAAACGATATTGGTACGGTCTTCGAGAAACTACATTGCACTATTTGATGATTCCTCAAAAACATGAACATCACTGGCTTCGTAACTCCTTGGCGAGAACGGCGTATTTGATGGTGTATATCATGTTCTTCTTTGAAATCATCACCGGTATTACAATGTATTCCATGATTAATCCAAATGGTATTTTAGGTTCTATATTTGCACCATTGGTTACAATATTCGGTGGTGAATATAAGGTTCATTTAATCCATCACTATATTGCATGGGGATTCTTGTTCTTTACTATTGTTCACGTATACATGGCATTCCGAGAAGACGTTATGGAAGAATCTGGCGAAGTATCTGCTATGGTTTCTGGCATGAAGTATTATGCTCATGATCCAATTGATTTAGAGGACCTCAATGGTAAACGCCGGCGTGGTGAACGTATCGAAAAACCATCTGGCACAACATATCGTCCAAGCAATCCTGACGATCCAAGAGAAAGAGAATTACAAGAAGATGATTGATACAAGTACTGAAAACATCAGTGGCTTGAAAGAATACGCGGGCTCTGAGAGCCCGCGTATTGATTTACAAGCCATTTATGATGATTATGATAACTCCATAGTGGTTCTAGGGGTAGGAAATATCTTACTTACCGATGAGGGCCTTGGCGTTCATGTCGTAGAAGATTTAAAAGCTAATTATACTTTCACGCCTCAAGTCACCTTTGATTGATGGTGGCACGATGGGCATGGAACTGCTGACCTATATGAGGGGCATGAAAAAAATTCTATTAATCGATGCTATCAATGGTGGAAAAAATCCTGGGACTGTATATGAATTTCCACATCGGGAATTGGAACAATATTTTACGGACCATATTTCCGTTCACGAAGTAGGTATGCAGGATATATTGCGTATTCGTGCCATTCAGGAAAATCCTTTAGAGGATGCTATCGTCATTGGCGTAGAGCCAGAATCCTTAGAAATTGGATTTGAACCCAGTGCAGCTGTGCAACAGGCCTTACCAGAGGTGAAGGCTCGTGTGCTTTCTGTGCTTCGCGGCTGGGGCATACAAATAGAACCTAAATAAAATCTGATAGATAAACGTATTTATAGATTAAATAAGGTAAAAGATACTAACAATAGAGGAGGGATGGCATGATAGAGAATTATAATAATGTGCGTGCTATATTGAATGAATTACGTCAAGCATTAAAGCAATTACGTGAAACAGGTGAAACCTATTCCATATATATTGAGAAAACCGGTCTTACTGAAGAAGAACAGGTAGAGGTACTAGAAACATTAGGTCGTGGACATATTACGATTAACTTTAATGAAACAGACCAACCAGTAGAGTGGTACGAGTCGCAGTTTTCTGGAATTTGGATTGGTACCTACAAAAATGGCCGTGATGACTCAATTCTTCACACTGTAGAAGTATCTCGGTACCCTGAGGTTGTAGGAGCATATGATGAGGATATCATAACTGCGGAAGAGGATCTTACTACATGGATTGATGCGGCAGGGCTATAAAATCAGGGTTTAACACCTATTTATATAGTGTGTATAAAACTGTATAAATATAACTTTTTAATAAATAATGTATTATTAATAAGTTGTTATAATAATAAATAAAAATGAAGAGAATAAACCTCAAAATTTAATAAAACCGCTTATTTACTGGATTTTATGGGGTTCATCTTCGCTATTGTTAACCTTTTTAGATTTGCCTATATTGACTATTTGACTGTAAAATATAAAGGTAATCGACGGAGGATATATGTTAATTTCAATTGTTGTGCCTGTATATAATGAAGAAGAAAATATAGCTATTTTTTACAATGCCGTAACAAAGGTTATGTCAGGCCTATCATATGAATATGAACTTATCTATGTTGATGATGGATCTACAGATTCATCGGTCGTTATTTTGCGAGAAATTGCAAAATTAGATGCTCGTGTTAAAGTCGTTTTATTAGCGCGAAACTTTGGACATCAAACTGCATTTGACTTGTGGTCTTGATTACGCCAAAGGGGATGCAGTAATTACGATGGACGGTGATATGCAACATCCACCAGCATTAATTCCAGAACTCATACGGTTGTGGGAGAATGGGTATGATGTAGTGCGCACCATTCGAGACTCTACAGAGGATGCCAGCTGGGCAAAATCCTTTACTTCTAAATATTATTATAAGCTGATGAATAAAATGGCAGATGTTCCCATCGTAGAAGGGGGATCTGATTTCCGTTTAATGAATCGTAAGTCGCTAGAAACATTGAAACATTTCCGTGAACATGGACGTTTCTTGCGTGGTATCGTGGGGGCCCTTGGTTATCGCCAAGCAGAACTTCACTTTGTAGCGCCACCTCGCTTTGCAGGGGTTTCGAAATTCAGTGTACGTAAAATGATTCGCTTTGCTCTTGATGGGGTTACAGCGTTTTCTCGCGTACCATTGCGTGCGGCTTTGTACGTAGGTGTATTATGTGGTGGCTTGAGTTTTCTCTTGATTCTACATTTACTCTATGTGTACTTAACGGGGCAAGCATTAAATGGGTGGACCACCTTGGGCGTGTCCATATTGTTTATCGGCGGAATCCAATTAGTAGGACTTGGTATCATTGGTGAATACGTAGGACGCGTATTCGAAGAGGTAAAACAACGTCCTTTATATTGGGTGAAAGCTGCTATAAATTTTGATGGTGAAAATCCAGAAATAGCTTATGAACCATCAAAAGCTGATGTATTTATAGCCAATCAAGTACCTGGCCCTGAAGAAAATAAAGACTAGCTGTATTTGTTGGATATGCAAATAATGAGACGGTTAGTATATTTTGAATAAATAAACTCACTTTAAAGTATAGGAAGGCAGAATATGAAGTCAAAATATAGTAAGAGTAAAATTGCGGCATTAACATTAACGTTTGTGTGCGCTACCACTGCGATGGCAAGTGCCACAACATTACAATATGGTGATAAAGGTAAAAACGTAATTGCTGTACAACAACAATTAATTAAACACGGTTACAATGCAACCGATAAAAATGGTGTGTATGGTAAGGAAACAAAATGGGCTGTACGCCTGTTCCAACAAGATCGTGGTTTACCTGTAGATGGTATTATTGGACCAGCAACGTACAATGCGTTGATGGGTGCTCCTCGTACAACTAAGGCAGTATTGTCTAATAATGCAGCTACAAAAGCAGTAGCAACAAAATCTGCTTTCACAAATCAAAATGCACAATCTAAACGTCTTGCAGGCCAAAACGTTAAATTGAATAACTTGAAAAAGGTGCAAACACCAAACAACATTCACGCTATTTTAGCGGAAGCTGACAAATATCGTGGCGTTCCTTATGTGTTTGGCGGTACTACACCTAGCGGTTTCGACTGCTCCGGTTATGTTAAATACGTATTCGCGAAACAAGGCATTGCTTTGCCACGTCTAGCGGATGAGCAATACAATGTAGTACATCTGTATCTCGTGCAAACCTTAAGGCTGGGGACCTTGTATTCTTTGAAACATATGAACCAGGTCCATCTCATTCCGGCATTTACATCGGTAATGGTCAATTTATCAGTGCTACATCCAGTCGTGGCGTAGCAGTTGCTGATCTTGATACAGGCTATTGGGGTGAACGTTATATCGGCGCTAAACGCGTTATATAATATCCTGGTATTCCCATAATGGAATCCATTGGCGAACTATATAAGCCATAAGAGGGGTTATACGAATCAATTAAGTTTTTGTTGATTTGTATAACCTCTTTTCTGTATGTTATATTGCTAATTTTTCTATATGTATCTCTATATCTATCTTAACTATAAACGTAAAGAATATTCACGGCTAATGATAGTCAATTATATAAGGATAAATAGAGGTTATAATAGATTTTCTCTGTATTTTACGTTATAATTAAGAGTAAATTATTTTAGGAGGAATATACACATGAAAGGTAATGAACTGCGTCAAGCATACTTGCAGTTTTTTGAAAGCAAAGGACATTTAAAATTAGAAAGTTTTTCTCTTATCCCAGAAAACGATCCGTCTCTATTATTGATTGGGGCAGGTATGGCGCCATTAAAGCCTTTCTTTACAGGTAAATTGGTACCTCCTTGTCGTCGTATTACAACAAGTCAAAAAAGTATGCGTACTGGTGACCTTGAAAATGTAGGTCGCACAGCACGTCACCATACATTCTTTGAAATGCTTGGTAACTTTCTCCTTTGGTGATTACTTTAAAAAAGAAGCGATTCACTGGGCATGGGAGTTCTTAACAGAGGTTATTAAGCTCGACAAAAACAGATTATATGTTACGGTATATCCAGATGATCAAGAGGCATATGATACATGGCATAACGATTGTGGCGTAGAAGAAAGCCACATTTCCCGCTTAGAAGACAACTTCTGGGAAATCGGTGAAGGTCCATGTGGTCCAGATAGTGAAATTTTCTTCGACCAAGGCCCTGAACATGGCTGTGATGATCCTAACTGTGCACCAGGCTGCGATTGCGATCGATACCTTGAAATCTGGAATCTTGTGTTCACGCAATTCAATAAAATGCCAGATGGCACATATGAGCCATTGCAACATAAAAATATCGATACAGGCGCTGGTCTTGAACGATTGGCTTCTGTATTGCAAGGCTGCAAAACAAACTTTGAAACAGATTTGATTTATCCAATCATCGAAGCTACCGCAAAACGTGCTGGTGTTACATATAACGAAAACCCAAATACAGATGTATCTTTGAAGGTTATCGCTGACCATGCTCGTGCTGTAACAGCATTGATTTCCGATGGTGTATTACCATCCAACGAAGGTCGTGGCTACGTATTGCGCCGTATCTTGCGTCGTGCCGTGCGTCATGGTCGTTTGCTTGGCATCGACGGTATCTTCTTAACACCGCTTGTTGATGTAGTTGTAGAAATCCTTGGCCCTGGCATTAAATCCATTGCAGAAAAACAAGATTTTGTAAAACGTGTAGTTCAAAACGAAGAAGAACGTTTCAACCAAACATTGGAACAAGGTCTTGAGTTGTTGAATTCCTTGATTGATACATTAGATGCTGAAAAAGCGACTGTAGTTCCTGGTTCTGAAGTATTCAAATTATATGATACATATGGATTCCCCTTGGGAATTGACAGAGGAAATCGCCGGTGAACGTGGTTTCACAATCGACCATGAAGGCTTTGAAGCTGCCATGAAAGAACAACGTGAACGCGCTCGTGAAGCACGTGTAAAAGAAGATGCAAAGGTAGCAACACCAGATATTACATTCTTAAATGATGAAGAACTTCTTGAAGATGAAGCTATTAAAGCATCCTCTGTATTGATGATTGGTAAAGGTTCTGAACGCTTACAAACAGCTGCTGATGGCGATGAAATTACTGTAATTGTTCGCACTACTCCATTCCATGCAGAAGGGGGCGGTCAATTAGGCGATACTGGCTTTATCGTTGGTCCAATGGGCAAGGTAGAGGTTCATAATACAAAACGTTTACCAGAAGGTACTGTATACCACATCGGTACTGTTATAGAGGGTTCTATCTCAGAAGGTGATGATGTAGAACTAGAGGTGGATACAAACCGTCGTTCTGCGATGGCTCGTAACCATACAGCAACACATTTATTGCATGCTGCACTCAAACAAATTCTAGGTGACCATGTAAACCAAGCTGGTTCCTTAGTAACTCCAGATTACTTGCGTTTTGACTTCACTCATTTCTCCCCTGTAACACAAGAGGAACTTGATCAAATCGAAGCCCTTGTAAATGAAGAAATCCTTAAAGCAACTGACCTTGCGATTGCTGAAATGTCCATGGACGAAGCAAAAGCAAAAGGTGCTATGGCACTCTTTGGCGATAAATACGGTGATGTAGTTCGCGTAGTAGAGGTTCCAGGTTTCTCCGTTGAATTGTGCGGTGGTTCTCACGTAGGTAATACAGCATTCGTTGGTTCCTTCCGCTTAACATCTGAAGCTGGCATCGGTTCTGGCGTACGCCGTATCGAAGCTATCACTGGCCGTGCAGCTCTAGATGCAGCTAAACAAGATCGCTTGACTATCGAACGCATGGCAGGGGAACTTAAAACGAAAGCGCCTCAAGTAGAAGAACGTTTACACCAAGTATTGGCAGAGGCTAAAGAAACAGCTAAAGAATTAGACCAAATCCGCAAAGAGGTTTCTGCTGCAGGTGCTGCTGATATCGTAGCTGGTAAGGTTATGATTGGTGATGTGGCATTTGTTGCTGCTTCTGTGAAAGCGTCTTCTATCGATGAATTGCGTGACTTTGCAGATATGGGCCTCGATAAATTAGACGGTTCTGGCGTAGTCCTAGTAGGTGCTGCTATGGGCGATGACAAGGTAAACTTTGTATGTAAAGTTTCCAAAGATGTTGTCGGTAAAGGCGTAAAAGCAGGTAATATCGTTAAAGCGGCAGCTCAAGTAGCTGGTGGTAATGGCGGCGGCCGTCCAGATATGGCACAAGCAGGTGGTAAAGAACCAGCTAAATTGATGGATGCTTTAAAAGCAGCTGGTGATGCTGTTAAGGAAGCTCTTAACGCATAAATAATGGGGTATAATAGCTGTATATGCTATAATAGATACACGAATATACATATGAGGGTCACTATAGTGACCCATTCATACAAAGGAGGGATACCCATGAACGTTTCAGATGAAACTATGTTATTCCGTAAAGTAGACGATGAACCGATGACGGCCGAAGAGGTGTTGACTCGCGTTTATAAATCTATTCAAGAAAAAGGATATAATCCAATTAATCAAATCTTAGGCTATTTAATCTCTGGGGATCCAGCGTACATTACAAGCTATAATAATGCGCGTAGTGATATTCGCCGTTTAGAGCGGGATGATTTAATCGAAGAATTATTAAAAGAATACGCAAAGGCTAAACAACTATAATGAGAATTATGGCATTAGATGTGGGCAGTCGCACCATTGGTATCGCATGTAGCGACGCATTGTTGATGACTGCACAAGGCATTGAAACGATTCGCCGTACATCCTTAGAAAATGATTTTAAGCGTCTAAGCGAATTGATTTCAGAATACGAAGTGCATGAACTTGTTGTAGGCATGCCTAAAAACATGAATGGCACAAAAGGTGAACGAGCTGAAAAGACCGAGGAATTCGTTGGAAAAATGAAAGAGGTCATCGATTTACCGATTACCTTTTGGGATGAACGTTTATCTACCGTAATGGCAGAACGCCAGCTCATCGCAGCGGATGTGAGCCGTAAAAAACGGAAGGACGTTATCGACAAGATGGCAGCTGTCGTTATTTTACAAGGCTATTTGGACCGATTACAATTTAGTAAATCCTAATTGTAACGAACACAAAAAGTCCTTGTGTATAAACTATAAAGGAGGGAATTCCCATGGTTGATCAAAATTATGAAGGTGAAATTTTCTATCTTGAATTTGAAGATGAAGATGGTAACAAACAATATTTCACTGAAGATGTTATCTTAAATCACGAAGGTCAAGAATACGCTGTACTCGTTCATGTACAAGATGAAGAACATGAAGGTCAAGATGATACATATATGATTTTGGCTCGCATCGAAACAAATGATGAAGGCGTAGAAGAATACGTTCCTTTAGATGAAGATGATGAAAACTTCGAAGCATTAGTAAACCTATACGAATCAATGGGTGAAGAAGAATAATACTAGGGCCCTGATATAGCAAATGTTATATCAGGGCTTTTTTATGTAAAAGAATAGATACATCGAAAGGCTTTAATATGGTATAATAAGATGATTTACAATAGTTTGTAATAGAAAGGAACTCATCCATGAGAAAAGCCTTAAATATGTTTCCGTAGGTATTCTTAGCCTTGCCATTTTAGGTGGAGGTGCCTTAGGTGCAACTTATTTCGTACCTAATACATTTTCTAATGATGGTGGCTCGCAAGTCCTAGTGATAGGCAAGAATGCAACAGGAACAGAAATTGCCGATATGCTCTATGAACATGGGCTTATTCGTTCTACACAGGTCTTTAAATTATGGTTAGCTCTTAGCGGGACAGGTTCAAAATTGCAATCTGGTCATTATCAGATTCCCAATAAGGTATCTGTCCATGAATTAATAAACTTATTACAAGAAGGCCATGTAGAGTCTATTAAATTGACAATTCCAGAAGGCTATACAGTAGGGGATATTGCTATCGCTCTAGAAAAAGCCCAAATTATGAAGGCTTCCGAATTCTTAGCAGAGGCAAAAACCTTTACTCCTTACCCTTATATGAAAGGCACTAAACCGACAACATATCCTGTAGAAGGATTCTTATTCCCAAGCACTTATGAGATTCCTGTAGGTGCTACGGCGAAAGATGTCATTATGATGATGGCTGATGAAATGAATCGCTATTTAACGCCAGCTGTAAAAAAGCAAATTCAAGCGCAACACATGAGTATTCATGACTTTGTAACCTTGGCATCTATCGTTGAACGTGAATCTTTATTTGATGCAGATCGCCCAACTATTGCAGGGGTCTTTAAAAAGCGTTTAGCCCACGGCATTCCATTACAGTCTGATGCAACAATCTCTTATGTACTTGGTTATGCAAAAGAAAATGTATCGATTGGCGATACGCAATTACAAAGTCCTTATAATACATATGTAAGTAAAGGTTTACCGCCAGGACCTATTGCAAATCCTGGTAAAAAATCCTTAGATGCGGTATTGTACTCTGAAAATACGGAGTATCTATACTTTGTAGCTGACAAGGAAGGGCATAATCACTTCTCCAAGACTTATGCTGAACATCTAGCAGCTATTGAAAAAATCTATGGTGGGGATCAAAGCTACTACATCATCCTCTGATCAAGGACAAGCTCCTGTATTGGCACAGGCTGGGCCTAACTATGACGTGGCGGCTACGTCTGAGCCAGACTATAACTATAGCCCTGTAGAGGCTGTAGAGGCGGATGCTCAATATGTTGATGTAGAACCAACAAATACATATAAACCATCTACAGTACCGTCAACAACACAAGTAACACCTACGCCAGCTACCGTTCCTACACCAGAACAACAACCGGCGACAACATCTACAGATAGTCAAATACCACCTAGTATGCAACAGGTAGTACCTCAACAATCTGTACCTGTTCAATCTGCGCCAGCAGTAGAGGAACCTCGTATTGTGAGACCTAGTACAACCCCTAGCACACAAACGTTACCAAGTACAGGTAATACACCGGGCGGTGTTGATAGATAGTGTATCTATATCATTACATTAATTCTTATGTCATATACGTGCAGCCTTTTGCGTGTATATGATTACTTTCACAGTTATATATATACTAGGAATTTATAATATATTTTATGGAATTAAATGAAATACTAAATGAGCAGCGTATTTACGCGATGATTAATAATGTGCCCATCCTTCGGGAATCTGAGGTACATTTATTTGAAGAACTGATTGGATTATACAGGCCCACCTCTGTGTTGGAGGTGGGCACCGCCATTGGTTACTCAACATTACTGATGGCACCCCTTATTGAGCAAGGCGGACGGATTACGTCTATCGAACTTGATGAGGTACGTTACGAAATGGCGAAATATTATATCGGTCAATCTGATTATAAGGATCAAATCACATTGATTAAGGGGGATGCGAAGGACGTATTAACTAAGATTAAAGGGGAATACGATCTCGTGTTTTTAGATGGTCCTAAGGGGCAATACCTAAGTCAACTAGAGGTGATTTTACCTCATGTGAAAGAAGGGGGCGTCATCCTCGCAGATAATGTTCTGTTTAGAGGTTATGTACGAGGTGATAAAGAGGCTCCACATCGCTTTAAAACGATTGTTAAACGATTACAATCATATTTGGCATATGTAGAAAATAAAGAATTATTTAACACCACCATTTACCCTATGGGGGATGGTATGAGTGTGAGTGTGTGGAAAGGACACAACAAATAATGGCAGATCATTTTATGGAATTACTTTGTCCGGCAGGTAATATGGACAAGCTAAAAATGGCCATTCGCTATGGTGCGGATGCCGTTTATTGTGCAGGTAAACGATTTGGCTTGCGCGCTGGTAACTCCAATTTTTCCGACGAAGAATTGAAGGAGGCCGTTCAATTTGTACATGAACATGGTAAAAAAATCCATGTTACATGTAATATCATCCCTCATAATGAGGACTTTGAAGGCCTTGAGGACTATTTAAAATTTCTTGAAAGTATTGGTGTAGACGCGATTATCGTGGCTGACATGGGGATTTTTAGCTTGGCTAAACGAGTGGCTCCAGGTCTTGAGCTTCATGTAAGTACACAAAGCATCTACTACGAACTGGCATACGGTACAAATGTGGAAGGAGCTTGGTGCTACACGCGTTGTAGCGGCTCGTGAAGTATCTGTAGCAGACCTTAAAGAGATGAAGAAGAATGTAGACATTGAAATCGAATCTTTTCGTCCATGGATCTATGTGTATTTCTTACTCTGGTCGTTGCCTTTTGTCTAACTATATGACGGGTACACGCGATGCTAACCGCGGTCAATGTTCTCAATCTTGCCGCTGGAAATATAGCATTGTAGAATCCAATCGTCCTGGTGAATACTATCCAATCGAGGAAGATGAACATGGTACATACATCTTTAACTCCAAAGATTTGTGCCTCATCCATCGCATTCCTGAATTATACGAAGCAGGCATCGATAGTCTTAAGGTAGAGGGCCGCATGAAATCTGTTCACTATTGTGCAACGGTGGCTAAGGTATACCGCACGGCTATCGATACATACTTGAAAGAGCGTGAAAACTGGTACGTTCGTCCTGAATGGATTGCTGAGTTAGAAAAAATTTCTCACCGCCCTTACACAGATGGTTTTGCTGATGGCCGTCCTGATGAAAGTGCTCAAAACTACGGCAAATCTACGAATACCCAAACACATGACTTCATTGGTTTAGTTCTTGGTTATAACGACGAAGAGAAATATGTTGACCTTGAACAACGTAATAACTTTAAGGTTGGTGATAAGGTAGAATTCTGCCAACCTGAGGGTGACCTTATAGAAGCGGTTATTGAAAAAATGACAGACGAAGATGGTAATCCTATCGACGTAGCACCTCATGCACAAATGAAGGTTCGCTTGTACATGGATACAAAATTAGAACCGTATTCCATGATGCGCCGCGAGTGCAAGGTGAAAGAAGACTAATATGGTGGAGTCACATACCATTGATATGACCGCCTGTAATGAAGAGGCCTATAGAACTTCTAATGAAGTGCCTTTAGTAGCATCTCGCTCGTTACAAGGCTTTCCAGAACCAACTGTTTATACAGGGACAGGGGAGGAATCCTATTTGTACTTTCACATCGATCCGAAACATACAAATTATGTCAATCGAATCTTAGAAGGCTATGAATATGTAGGTGTTATGACTACTGTCGATACAGCTGGACGCTGTATGCTTAGATGTACACCTGACACACGGGAACTGGCTATTGATATTCTATCGAGCCTGCCTATAGTTACTTTAGTATGCTAAACGTAGCGTAGAGAATTATCCGAATCTAGGAGAATAATAATGAAATGTAATGTATTAAAACGCGCATTGGTATTAACCGCTCTTGGAGCATCCATGGCAACAGCTGCTTTTGCAGCGCCAACTGGTCCTGTTATAATTCCACAACCAGGCACTGTTGTTATTATTAACCATAATCCAGACGTAACCTTTGCGGGCAATATCAATTTTGATGTTGAAAGCCAAGAAAACAATAACTTACGAATTGGTTCTGCTGTAGTGCCAAATGTATTATATGGTGCTGTATTCAACAAAGCAGGTGCGCCTGATACAATCGTACCAGCCCAAACCTATGTGTTCACAGGTGCTAAAGAAGTGCCTGCTGCTTTGACCTCTCCTAGTGATGAAGGTAAACCAGGTGCAGCTTGGTCCGTAGAAACCATTAAGAAAACAAAATCTGGTGACATCCAAGTGGCTAGCCGTGGCGTACCTGAAAAACCATTGGGTGTACAAATGGAAATCATTAAAGATACTTTTACAATGGATGCTATCGATAACAGTAAGACTGTGTTAGGTGAAAATAGCAAAGGCACATTGTACATGACTGTTCCTAAAGAATTAAAGTTGAATCCTAGCACCGATATTCCGGCCGACGTGCGTGAAACAATGCCCGCTATGCTCCGTGGCCGCATGGGTGAATCCCTGATGGTGAACCTATTACCACTTAATGACGAAGAAAAACAACAACTTCGCAACAATCCACACAATGCAAATACAATCGTATTTAATCGTGCCATGGGTATGGCTAGCAGCATTGGAAACTCTGCTAAACAAAGCAAGGTATACACATACATGAAAGATCATTACCTCAATATGGTTATCGTTGCAAAAGACTACGATGATAATGGTGCTCGTGGTAGCGGCGTATTGATGGTATCTAAGCAAGACAACTCTGACGATGTAATGTTAATCTTGTTCAAAGGTCCAGACATTACAAACGCTAAAATTGAAAAAGTGATTGGATCCATGCTGTCCGCTCATTTTGAAAGAAAATAATGAAGTGGTAAACTAAAGTTGGACTACAGAGGGTGGGATTTTTTAACACTCTCCAGAAATACTACAGGCCTGTAATACATTTGAAGGTGCGCTGATATGGTGCTCTTTCAAGATAGTACAGGCCTGTTGTGATTTTTATTGTATAGTTGAAATTTTTTTAATGTCTATGATAAGATGATTGAGTAAAAAGTGATGCAAAGGACATGATTCTCATATCCCTGTGTACCAGAGAGAGGCAGATGCTGGAAATGCCTTACACATATATTAGAGTTACCCCCTTTAAACTGATTTGTCGAACCTAAGTAGGCAAATACGGCCGCCACCGTTATCGGGCTTAATGAAGTGAATTACTATATATATGTATAGGTAGTTAACTAGGGTGGAACCGCGAATGATCTTCGTCCCTTGTTTTGTAGGGATAGAGGGTCTTTTTTTATTACAAAAATTCAGTCTATCCTAGATAATAAATTGGAGGAAAGAAAAATGGCAGATGTAAAAATCATTTTACCTGATGGTAGTGCAAAGGAATACGCTGCTGGCACTACTCTTGGGGAAGCAGTAAAACAACTATCTAACAGCTTGGCTAAAAAAGTACTAGCTGCTAACGTAAACGGTGAATTAACAGACCTTCGCGAAGAACTCGTAGATGGTTCTGAAGTAGCATTCTTAACATTCGAAGAAGATGGTGGTAAACATACTTTGCGCCACACAGCTTCTCATATTTTGGCACAAGCTGTTAAACGCTTATGGCCTGAAGCTAAATTGGCTATCGGTCCTGCTATCGATAAAGGTTTCTACTATGATATCGATATGGAACATACTTTGACTCCTGAAGATTTAGGCAAAATCGAAAAGGAAATGAGCCGTATTGTAAAAGAAAACTTGCCTATCACTAAATCCGTTATGTCTCGTCAAGAAGCTATCGAGTTCTTCAAATCTAAAAACGAAGACTACAAGGTAGAATTGATTCAAGACCTTCCAGAAGATGCAGTCATCTCTTGCTACTCTCAAGGTGATTTCATCGATCTTTGTGCAGGTCCTCACGTAGCATCCACTGGTAAGGTGAAAGCTTTCAAATTACAAAGTATTGCAGGTGCATACTGGCGCGGCGATGAAAAGAACAAAATGCTACAACGTATTTACGGTACAGCATTTGAAAAGAAAGAAGAACTTGAAGCATACCTTCACTTGCTTGAAGAAGCAGCTAAACGGGACCACCGTAAACTTGGTAAAGAACTTGGCTTGTTCGTTATCAAAGAAGAAGGTCCTGGTTTTCCATTCTTCTTACCAAAAGGTATGGCTCTTCGCAACGAACTAGAAAACTTCTGGCGTGAAGTTCACCATGAATTTGAATACGAAGAAATTCGTACGCCAATCATTTTGAACAAACAATTGTGGGAAACATCTGGTCACTGGTTCCATTACCGTGAAAATATGTATACTACAATCATCGACGAAGAAGAATATGCAATTAAGCCAATGAACTGCCCAGGCGGTATCTTGGTGTACCAAAATGAAATGCATTCCTACCGCGACTTCCCGTTGCGTTACGCTGAACTTGGTCTAGTTCATCGTCATGAATTATCCGGTGCATTACATGGCTTGTTCCGCGTACGTGCTTTCACACAAGATGATGCTCACGTATTCATGTTGCCATCCCAAATGCAATCTGAATTGATGAAAGTTATTGAATTGTTCGACCGCATTTACAGCCAATTCGGTTTAAAATACCATGTTGAATTGTCCACTAAACCAGACAATGCAATGGGGGATGATGCAATTTGGGAAGCAGCTACAGAAGCATTGCGTAATGCTATCGAAGCCAAAGGTATTCCTTATGTAATCAACCCTGGCGATGGCGCTTTCTATGGTCCTAAACTTGATTACCATATCGAAGACTCCTTGGGCCGTACATGGCAATGTGGTACTATTCAATTAGATATGAACTTGCCTGAACGTTTCCAAATTGAATACGTTGGCGAAGATGGTCAAAAACACCGCCCTATCATGATTCACCGTGCATGCTTCGGCTCCATGGAACGTTTCATTGGTATCTTGACTGAACATTATGCAGGTGCATTCCCAACTTGGATGGCTCCTGTACAAGTTAAAATCTTGCCTATCTCTGAAAAACATGTTGAATATGCTAAAGAACTGGCAAAACAAATGCATCGCGACTATGTACGTGTAGAAGTGGATGATCGTAGCGAAAAAATTGGCTACAAAATCCGTCAAGCACAAATGGCAAAAGTTCCATACATGCTTGTGGTAGGCGATAAAGAAGTTGAAGAAGGCACTGTTAACGTTCGTAAACACGGCGGTGACGAATTAGGTTCCGTACCATTCGAAGAATTCTTCAATGCTATTAAAATCGAAATCAAAGAACGCAACTAATCTAATAGTGTATTAAAAGTACACACATATAAATAGTCCCCTATATCTCAAAGTCTTTTTTTAGATTTAATCTAATAGATAAGTGAGAATATAGGGGACTTTTTTTATTTATTAAGCAATCCCTATCCAGTGCCAATATGTAAGTGCAAATACGAGCATCATTACATAGCCGATAATGGTTAATGGAATACCAGTAGTCATAAATGTTTTTACGTCGAATGTGTCTGTACCGTAAGCCACCATACCTTGTGGTGAGTTTACAGGTAGTACTAGGCCAAAGCAGATGGCGTATTGCATGAGCATTGTTACGCCTAATGGGTTAAGGCCTTCTGCGTTATGTCCCATAACGATAGAAATAACGATTGGAATCATAGCAGAGGAGAGGGCTGTAGCAGATGCAAAGCCTAGGTGAATTAGAATAAGGAATGCAGCCATAACCGCAATTAATAGGAATACGCTGGCTGTTTCAAGGGAGAATGCATTCACGAATACTTGAGCGAGCCAAGTAGCTGCTTTTGTTTTTAGTAATACGGAGCCAAGACCGATACCAGCACCAAACATAACGATGGAACCCCAATCGATATTTGGTTGAGCAAATTTCCAGTCCATAATCCCTATTTTAGGTAGGAAGAATAATGCGATAGCTACAATTGTTGTAGTTGTAGTATCGATGGAATGTAATTTACCACCTGTTGCCCATAAAGCAAGGAGCGTAATGGAGATGCATAATAGTTTTTTTTCATCAGTGCTCATAGGCCCGATTTCTTGGCGCATCTTAGCGAGCTGTACATCACCGCCAATGAGTTCCTTGAATTCTGGTTTAATGAAAGCTTGTGTTAAGAAGTACGTAATAATAACCATAATGATGGAGAATGGAGCCGCTGCCATGAGCCAGTCAATCCAGCTTACGGCGCCTTTCATTTGGGTTTGCATGAAACCTACCGCTACAAGGTTTTGAGCTGCCGCTGTTTGAATCATGATGTTCCAGAACGTATCTGCTTGTACAGCACCTACCATAAGGAGGGCCGCAACGCGGCTTTTACGTTCAATACCTAAGTTCTCAACAATACCAATAATAATCGGGGCTAAGCAGGCGATACGTGCTGTGGCACTCGGTACGAAGAAGGCGAGGATGAGACCAGTGATAATAACGCCTAAATAAATGCGGCTCACCTTAGTGCCTACGCTAGATAATACAAGCATCGCAATGCGGCGATCAAGTCCCGTTTTACGCATAGCTACAGAGATAAACATAGCCGCACCAACGAGGATCATGGCAGGGGACGAATAACCCGAAATAATCAATTTCAAAGCATTAGCTGTGCCCATTGCTTTGGCTGGTGCCTCTGGATTTGGTGAGAAACCTAATAGCAATGCTGTGAGTGCTGTAATCATGGTCGCACTTACAGGATAGGATACAGCCGACGTCATCCACAAGATGATGGCGAATGCGAGGACTCCAATCATGCGATGACCACCTGTAGATAATGTTTCAGGTGTTGGTACTAATAAAATAGCGCCTAGTACGATAAAGGCAAGAATAAGACCTATATTTTGCACCGTTGTGCGAGCCTTTTGAGGGGCTTGATTAGATGGTGCTTTAGGTGGGAGAGTACTATTTGTTGCACTCATAATAAAACCTCCTTAGAATATACTATAAATACAAAGAATAATAACATAAAAAAATAATTTATAACTACTATTATTATATAATGATATATATAAATTTGTCGATATAATAAAAGAGTGTACAAGGACAAGAATTTTTTTGTTATACTACAGTAGTTATAAAAAAATATAGTTTTGCTGAAAGTTATTAAGATTGTTCTTGACTTTCACAATTCTATTTGTTATTATAATTAAGTAATTTATGAAGCAGAGGCCATCCGCCACTCACCTAATACCACGAAGTATAAGGTTAATATAGAGAACTCTATTCGGATGGTGTTTGCCATCCGTTTTTTTTATTCTCTTGGAGGTGAACGCTATTAGCAAGGATACACCACGCATTAATGAAGAGATTCGTGCTCGTGAACTTCGTGTAGTAGGTCCTGAAAACGAACAAATCGGTATCATGTCTGGCCGTGAGGCGTTGGCATTGGCTGAAGAAAAGCATCTTGATCTTGTGGAAATTGCACCTAACGCTAAACCACCGGTAGCTCGTATTATGAACTACGGTAAATATCGTTATGAACAACAAAAACGCGAGAAAGAAGCGAAAAAGAAACAAAAAATCCGTAACTTTAAAAGAAGTTAAGTTACGTCCACATATTGAAGACCATGACTTTTACGTAAAAATGAAAAACGCATCCAAATTCTTGGGTGAAGGTAACAAAGTAAAGGTAACTATCATGTTCCGCGGTCGTGAACTTTCACATCCTGAATTAGGCATGGCAGTGTTGACACGTTTCGCTGAAGAACTCAAAGAAACAGCGTCTATTGAAAAAGCAGCTAAATTAGAAGGTCGTAACATGACCATGATTTTAGTAAGTAAATAATGTTTTGGGAGGATTATAATTATGCCAAAAATTAAAACTCGTCGCGCAGCGGCTAAACGTTTCGCAGTAACTGGTACTGGTGAATTCAAGCGTGCAAAAGCTTTCAAAAGCCACATTCTTGAGAAAAAATCTCCAGCTCGTAAACGTAATTTACGTAAAGCTACATTGGTTGCAAAAGCTGACCACAAACGCGTAGCTAAATGCTTACCATACGCTTAATCGTTAATTATTAAATCGACAACATCGTAATTTAGGAGGAATATACAATGGCAAGAGTGAAAAAGGGCGTTACAGCTCATGCACGTCATAAAAAGATTTTAAAATTAGCTAAAGGTTACCGCGGTACACGTTCCCGTTTGTTCAAAAAAGCTAACGAAACAGTAATGAAAGCGTTGTACTACGCTCGTCGTGACCGTCGTGCGAAAAAACGCGAATTCCGTCAATTGTGGATCGCTCGTATCAACGCAGCGGCTCGCATCAATGGCACAACTTACAGCCGTTTCATCGCTGGTTTGACTAAAGCAGGCGTTGAAGTTAACCGTAAAATGTTGGCTGACTTGGCAGTTAACGATGCAGTAGCATTCGCTAAACTTGTTGAAGTAGCTAAAAATGCTTAATAACATAATATAATAGGCTCTCTGTCAAATGTTGGGGTGTTCACCCTACGAGCCTTCTTTGGCACCAATCATATGTATGGTTGGTGCCATTCTTTTTGCTCAAAAGTAGAATACGTACTCTAAATCTACCAAAGTGGCGAAGTCCATAGCTTATTCGTTTTAATACCTTAATCTTGTTGTTAGTTCCTTCTGTGTATCCATTAGAATATGGAAGTAAGAATGCATTAGTTAATTGAGTCATCCATGCAGGAAATGATGTAAAGAAGTTATTAAATTCTTTCAAACCTGATGCTTTCACTAATTCTAACCAATGGGTTAAATGTGCAGCTATTCCTTGTTTACCATAGGTTGAAAAGATTTTTCTAAAAGATAGTTTTAAAGCGTATGCTTTCCGTATATCTTCAGAAATTCGAAGTATTTCACAGAGCTTAATGTGTTCAGCTTCCGTTAAATGATCTGGATGTTTCATTAGCACACGTCGATTCTGTTTTAACATACGTGAATATACAGCCAGTTTATGTTGCTCACGCTTTCTAACTCGCTCTACCGCCCAATCCACAAGTCGACACACATGGTATCTATCACAGATAATGTGTGCATGTGGAAATAGCGCCTCCATGATGCGTTTAAACTGTATGGACATATCCATTACAATAAACTTAACTTGTACGCGATCTTTATGTTTAAATGATGCAAAATAACGGATTAATGCTTGCGTATCACGTTTTGGTAAAATGTCTAATATTTCATGTGTATCTGGATTGGTTAAATTGACTTGGTATTGATAACCTTCTGCATTTCCTTTGAATTCATCAATACCAATAACAGTAGGTAGTGTTTTAAGCTTAGGTATAGTAATCATAGAGCAATAGCGTAATACTGTAGTAATAGATGTATCACACTCTTTAGCAATAGCAGTATAGGTTAAACTTTCAGTAAGTTTATCAAATAGCATTTTAATATTGGTTATGCTTAGTTGCATATGTTTTCGTACAAATGGATTATTCTCGGCAAAAGAGTGCTTACAATGAGGGCAAATATATCGACGTTGTCTGTATTTTCCAATTAATGGTCCTCGTTGTACTTTTCCAAATTTTACCGTACGTATGCGGTAATCTTTAATACGCTCTGTAGTTTCTCCGCATTTTGGGCAAATATGTGGTGTTACCGGTAATTCTATGTCAAAAATAAATGTTCCGTCCAATTCGTAGCTGTTTGTAATAAACTCTTGTTTTACATTATGTAAAAATTCAGTATAATCAGTAGTAGGCATATAAGCTCACATCCTTTCTTTAGGACTTTGACACTTTTATTGTAAAGTATGTGAGTCTTGTATGCTTATTTTCTGCAAAAAAAATAATGTTGGAAGTGACACCGTAGTGGTGTCACCCCAACATTTATTATAGAACCATATAATACACTAAGGGCTCTCTAATGAGGGTCCTTTTTTGTATCGTAAAAATATGATATAGTGTATCTTATGTACTAGTCCCTTTAGATTCCTAGTGCCATCTAGAAATCTAGTTAAGGGAGACTTACTAGAATTATGTTGTATTGTGTTAAAAGGAGAGCGACATGGAATACATAGAACACATGGAATATATGCAATACATAGAATACCTACCTTACCTATTGATACCATTAGGGCTTTTTCTTTTGTACAATGGCATTAAATACACACTTCGCTTTGCTAAATCTAAGATGTTGTTTGAAATGCCCTATGTGAATAAAGAGGGCAACTTTCAGCTAGATGAAAGTGGGACATATGGTATTTGGCTTAGTGGGAAAATGTTTACTAAAGCACCTATTGGGGAATTTGGTTTTGCTATCGTTAATGAACAGACAGGAAAGCGTATTTCTATAATGCCATCCATCATGAGAACTAGGGTAAATGGCTTTACAAACTCTAGAATAGAATTATACACCTTTAGTGCTAATGCTGGCAGCTATACCTTATCACTTACGAACGATCCATCTCTATTAGATACAGTTTCAGGTGCTCTAGGTAAAGTGGTGAGCAAAAAGGCCGTTGATTATACACAGTTCTCCATACAAATCTATAAGAATAAACCCACTATACTATTATTCCTATGCACTTGGTTAATTATGCTAGGATTCTTTAGCTTTGTAGGAGGGATTATATTAGCAGTTCTTACTGGTACAAAAATATAAATCATTATTTTATTGTAGAAGCTGAATAAACTTAATAATTATTGTATAATAGACCTCGTATATATTTTTAATTTGTAAGAAGAAAGTAGAAGGTAGAACTATGGAATCAAGATTTGAAGGATCTGTAATTGAGTATATCGGCTATAGCATTTTTAGCATCTTTAGTAACTATATTTACGTTTGGATTAGCATTCCCTTGGGTGGAAGTAATGTTCCAAAGTTGGGTTTGCCGCAATACCATTATCGATGGCAGACGCCTACGTTTTGATGGAACAGGGTTCACAACTATTCGGCAATTATATTAAATGGTTACTGTTAACATTCATTACTTTTGGCATCTATGGCTTCTGGTTATTTAATAAAAATGACACATTGGCGCGTTAAACATACACACTTTGCTGATTAATAATAAAAATACAATCAGTGCTTAATAAAAATCTCTGTTACAAGATGTTGAACTGCCCTCCCAAAAAAATTGGACGCAATTTTGGGGGGCAGTTTTTATAAAACATTCATAAGAAGTAAAAAGAAAAGGATATTTAATTGGTTATAGCGAAATACTCAGTATAGATATTTCGTTAACAAATCTTAGATAGAGGAGAGATTAGTATGAACGTATTAAAGAAAGCAGTTATCTTGGCTGCAGCAGGGGTTATGTTAGCCATACCAGGCTATGCAAAGGTTGTAACTGGTAGCCAATCAGATGCCAATTTAGATTTAAAATATCCTTTGGTATATACTGATTCTGCTTATGCTCAACAAGCGATTAATACAGATATCGCAAACTATGTGCTAGAAGCAAAGGATATGTATTATAACAAACATATTTATAAGGTGGCTCAAAATTATAAGGTAACTTATGAAGATAGCCAAGTTGTTTCCATTCTATTGACGACTTATCATTACTATGCCGGTGCCGTTCATGGTATGACTAATACCAGAGGACTTGTATATAATAAAATAACAGGTCAACGTGTTCCTCTATACAATTATGTAAAAATCGCTAATGCAGAACAGTTGGACAGAGGATTACGATCTTATGTATTAGATTACTACACAGGTTCCCATACAAAGAGCCGTATTCTTCAAGGCTGGAGTGTAAAATATGTAACCGATAACTATTGCTTACGCGGTAAGGGGAACATTGATTTAGTTTACCAACCATATGAATTGGGACCTTATTCTAATGGAACTACTTATATCGGTTTCACACCGCAATCTATTGAATACTTAATCGCATGAACTCGTAATAAAGGTGGCGTTATATTGTATGTAACATTATTAATGATACCCATTGGGCTGTTCTTACTAGTGATTAGCCTCCGGTATATGGTAAAAATTTTTACTATCTCGCCTATACATGATATGCCCTATAGAACAGATAAAGGTATTTTTACCATTGAAACAGCTGGTCGCTACGGCGTATGGCTTAATGGTAATCGGTTTAAAAAGTCTCCTTTAGGGATGTTTGGATTGCAGCTGATTAACTGTGAAACAGAAAAGGAAGTCTCATTAAGAACTAGCTATATACCCGCTAGCGTGACTAAAGTAATCGATGCACGCCTCGAGCTTTATACATTTCATGCTAAGCCGGGGACATATCAAATCGTATTTAATGATAACCCTAGTCCGATGGCTAAGATCTTTGGCAACATTAGTCGATTTTTGATGGGTGGTAATGATGACTATAGCTCCTATTCCATCAGAATCTATCCACATCAATCTATGATCTATTCGTTCCTTAGCATATGGGGGGTTATATTTGGTGTTATCGCCGTGATGTGGGGGATAGCGGGACTAGTTATACATTAAAAAACGCCTAACGTGTAAGCACTGCGAATGCTTTTATACGTTAGGCGTTTTATCTAAATTAAAACATAAAAGCCTATAGTATGAAAATCGTACTATAGGCTTCTGTCATGTCTAATATCTTATCTTCTGTATCCGCCGCATCCTCTAGTATTAGAGTTTGGACCGCAATAGTTTTGGTTGTTATTGTTGCATGGTGCATAGTTAGCATTGTTATTGCAGTTGTATTGTGTGTTAGTATTGCAATTGTACTGAGAATTATTGCATACATAATCATAAGCAAATCCTGTGGACACTACAGCAGTCACGGCTAAAGCAGTCATGATGAGTATACGTTTAGTAAATTTCATAGTAATCACCTCCTAGTTTCTATATTTATATTGTACTACAATATGTCAAACAAAATATGATAATGTAAGGGAAGCTAAAAATATCTTTATTTCTTATGCTAAAAAGGCGTATACTATAGATAATAATATAGAACATATATTTGTATTTAAAGAGAGGAGGAAGATGTATGAGTGATGATGTAAAGATGTTTGAAGGTAGTCAAATTCGTTCTGTGTGGGATAATGAAAGGGAAGAGTGGTATTTTAGTATAGTCGATGTTATAGGTTCTCTGACTGAAAGCAATAATCCACGTGATTATTGGTATCGAGTGAAAAAACGTATGTCAGAAGAAGAGAAAAGTGAACTGTCGACAATTTGTCGACAGTTAAAATTGAAAGCTCCAGATGGTAAAATGCGATTAACAGATGTTGCCGATATGCAAGGTATTTTCCGTATCATACAATCTGTTCCATCGCCTAAGGCAGAACCTTTTAAAATGTGGTTAGCAGAAGTTGGTAAAGAACGTATTGATGAAATCATTGACCCAGAGCTAACTATAGATAGAGCCTTAGAAGGATATGCCAGAAAAGGATATAGCCGAGAATGGATTAATCAACGATTACAGGCCATTCAGGTTCGTAAAGAATTAACCGATACTTGGCAAGATCATGGTGTTAAAGCTGGTAATGAATATGCTATCCTAACGAATGAAATCTCTAAAGCTTGGTCTGGAATGACGACTAGAGAATATAAGGACTTTAAGGGGCTAAAAAAAGAAAATCTACGAGATAATATGTCTACTACAGAACTTATCTTAAATATGTTAGCCGAAACGGCTACAAAGGATATTGCGGAGGCAACTAATCCTCAAGGATTAGACGAGAATAAACAAGTTGCTCAAGATGGTGGTTCTATTGCTGGTGATGCACGTAAATCGATTGAAGCTAGAACTGGTAAGCCTGTTATTACCTCTAAAAATGCCATAGACTTGGGGCGACTAATTAGTGATGTGGTGAAACATGATAGATGAACGACTTGAACGAATGAAACGAAAACATAATTGTAGAGTGCATTTTGATGCAGATTCTTTTCAAATATCTGATTGTACTGTAGCACCAGTACACGATATACCTGATGTAATACATGAAAATCAGGAGTTTGATTTTTATGTTGAGTCTACCTATGATATATATCTGCTTCGCATCATACATAGTCATGATTGTGTTGTAAGTATTTATCCTGCAAAAGTGGATAGCATTATATATATCGTGAGTTCTATACCTGTTTCTAAAAGATAGTATCAAAGAAAATATTCAAAAAGATTTTACATGCGTTGGAGGAAATATGGCTTTTCCCGAAATTGAAGAATCCTAAAAAGTAGTATTACATTTGAATATATAGTGATAGAGTAGATCGTAAAGAAAATAATACCACATCATATAGGAATTTTTTTGTCCCGTATGATGTGGTATTTTATTTATATATGATTTATGGGAGGTCTTATGTAATGTCACATTACACAGGATTAGTATTACTGTATTTTTATATTCTAGCTAGTAGTTCGTTTTATATCGCGGGCCTGTTGACTTTACGTGGTAGCCAATAAATAGTCATGATGAAGATGGCTTAAAAGAGGAAATGGAAGATTATGTTGAGTCTAATCGATTAAGTGTTCTTGCTAATGTTACACCCTAAAGTTAAAAGTGTCGTTATATCACTTGTAACATTAGGTATATTTATTTTTAATCTTATTAACGCTGTAGGTTTTTACTTGATAATTCAAGCAATAAGTATGCCATACCTTATGTATTATGCAATTATTGTCGTTATGATTCTCGCCATTATAGACGCAGTAGAAAAGTACTTATGATTTCTACTTTTTATTTTGTATCTATGTTTACAAAGAATGTTCCTGTAAAAATTATATATAGATATCTTGATGTATATCGTATTAAGTTATTGCCAGAATATATGGATGAAGTACTATGTGCATTGTCTATATTGAGTGCAATTTATGGGATATATTGGTTTGTTGTAATTTAGTGTAAAAAAAGAATATGATGTTCCCTGATTTTTGAAGATATTTTTATTTTTGCCACATATTTCACTATTACTGTAGTAAAGTGTTTATATGTGGCTATTATTATAGTAAAAATGAGAGCTAAATGAAGATATTTTATGTGAGACTTTGTTATTCAAGAAAATTACACATAATAAATAGGAGAGCATATATATGGTAAAGGGTCAGAATGTCAATTTATTTTTATTAGACGGAGAGGTTACTGGTCGTATTAAATGTACTTTTAGCTAATTGGACCGGATTAGTTTATAAAATTCCTAGATCTTTATTAGATGAATCTAAAGACATCAGTGCATTACATCAAAGTGCAATCTATATGTTATTTGGTATGGATGATAATAATGAACCATTAGTATATATTGGTCAGGCTGGAATTCGTAAAAATGATGATGGTGTATTACAGCGTTTAAAAGAACATGATACAGATAGCAGTAAGGACTTTTTGGACAGAGGCTGTAGTGCTAACAACATCGAATGATAGTTTTGGTCCTACTGATTTAAATTTCTTGGAGAATCATTACTATAAATTGATTAAAGAAATCAATCGATATAAGGTCTTTAATGAAAATGAACCAACTCTTGGTAATGTAACTGAAGAAAAAGTTAGTGAGTTATTAGCGTATATAGAGTTCTCAAAATTACCAATAGGATTATTAGGTAAGAAAGTGTTAACACCAATTGATGAGTTGGCAGAATCGAGTCGCAGTGATGGTGATGTAATATATACTATGACTCAAAAAAAGTTGGAAGTGAAGTGATTACTGGTTATGCTAAAGAAACTAATGAAGGTTTTTTTACTTTTAAAAGGAAGTAAAGTTTCTCATAAGACTGCTCAAACTATATCTGAATCACTTAAGTTACGTCGGAAAAATAGCCAAAAAAAGATAATGATAATTGTATAATGGAAGATATTTTATTTAATAGTCCTTCTACCGCCGCTATGTTTTTAATTGGTCAGACTGCAAATGGGTTAATTCTTTGGAAAAAAATCAGGAAGGCGTAAATTTAAAAAGAAATACGTAATAGAAACAATAACATTTAAATTGAATTTGCATTTTTAAAAAATTACAAAAATTATATTTGCTTTTTATATGAATTACACTGTATACTTTAATTAAAAGATGTGCAGTGTAATTTTTTTAAATGCAAAAAATAAAGATAAAATGAATGAAGTATTGAAGAAAGAGGTGACATAATGTATATTCAAAATGTATTTCATAGTAATACGGGTATATCACAGTATCGCATTGAAGAAAGCAATAGTCCTGATGCGAAAGTATATACCTTGTATGGGCAGAATGAACTATATGAGGATTTATATGGTGTACCTGGGGCTATGAGTGATCGGAAACAGATAAAAGTAGATGGAATGGGGCCTGGTGCTATTGCCAGAGAAGGTGATTTATTATTTAGCACAATTTCTGGTGAGGCTACAATCGTAAGTGCTGAACATGATGGTTATGTATTCACACAAAATTATGCTCGTATGGAGCCTATGAGTAGGTTAGTAGATAGAAAGTATATGGCTTATTTGATTAATGAAAATCAATCAATCAAACGTCAGTTTAAACAAAATTTACAAGGTAGTCAGGTGATACGATATAGTTTAAAACTATTGAAAGAAATTGTACTACCGGAATTACCACCAATAGAGATTCAACGGGTGATAGGGGATATATACTTTAAGCAATTATTATTGCGGTCATTAAGACAACGGGTAGCCGAGAATACATATCGTTTATCAATTGCTATGTTACAGGGAGTGGAGTAAATGACAGAACTAGAATTTGAACGTCAGCTAATTGAACAATTATCGTCAGGGATTATTAGTAGTACAGCTAACCAAATGGGAGACACTACAGCTCCATACGGTAATATGAAGGTGTTTAAAAGCAAATTATGGAAGTATGAGCCAACAATTAAAACGACTGAGGACTTGTGGGAAAACTTTCGGTCTATTTTGTATCAATTGAATCAAAATCAATTGACACATCCATTAAGTGATACTGAGTTTAAACAAGTTCAAAAGGTTATTAATGAGCTTTATACACCATATCAAGCAGGTCAATTTTTATATGGTATCAATGGCGTATCTCAAGTAGAAGTCGATCTTGATGATGGTCGTCATGTATTTTTGACAGTATTTGATCAAAAACAAATTGGAGCAGGTAATACAGTATACCAAGTGGTAAGTCAAATTAAGAGAGAACCACAAATTGCAGGTCGCCCAGAACGCCGTTTTGATACTACACTACTTATTAATGGTTTACCAATCATTCAAATTGAGGAGAAGTCTGTTAAACATTCTGTTGATGAAGCATTGAATCAAATGCATCAATATATTCAAGAGAAACAGTACAGTGATATTTTCTCAACCGTTCAAATTCTAGTAGCTATGACGCCTAATCGAATTAAATATATGGCGAATACAACGGCTGAGTTATTCAATAAGGACTTTGCGTTTGAATGGCAAAATCCTAATGATAATAAGGTAGTTCGTAATTGGACTACTTTTGCCGATATGTTCCTTAGCATTCCAATGGCGCACCAAATGTCTACATTGTTTACTATTCTTGATGGCACTAAGAATAAACAAATGCTTAAGGTTATGCGCCCTTATCAGGTATATGCTACGAAAGCGGTTTTAAATGAATTAAAACAGGCTGACTTTGATTTACCTATCAATAAATTAGGTTATGTATGGCATACTACTGGATCTGGTAAGACTATTACTAGTTTTAAAACTGCTTGGCTAGCTAGCCGCATGCCTAATGTAGATAAGGTTATCTTTGTCGTAGACCGTATTGCACTAACCAAACAAACAGAAGATAACTATAAAGCGTATGACCCTGAAGGCTCTATTGATGATGGGGGGAAAGAGTATAACAATGTAAGTGGTACGTTAAATACAGATGCCTTAGAGCGTAAATTGAACAAAAGTGGCTATGGTATTATCGTTACATCTGTACAAAAAGTTAAATACTCTTATTAAACGCAAAAATTTTGTGGTACCTAAGAAAAAATTTATATTCATCGTCGATGAGGCTCATCGTTCCACTGGTGGTGAAAGCTTTGAAGAATTGCAAAAGGTCTTTAAAGGCGCTGCATGGGTAGGTTATACAGGAACACCTATGTTTGATGAAGTAGTTGGTAAAAAGGCACTAAGACTCATGAAGTATTTGGCAAATTACTCCATGCTTATACAATTCGCGAAGCGATTGCCGATAAAAATGTGTTAGGGTTCAAGGTAGATTTTGAAACGACTATCGCCGAAGATCAAATGAAACAAGAGTACCTACCTAAATTCTATAAGGCACAGCATCCTGATTGGAATGAACAAGACATTGAACGTAAAAATCGCTAATCTTACCGATAATGATATGGATGATATGATTGAACCTAGTTTCTATGATAATAACCCTAATCATGTGCGATTAGTTGTGGAGGATATCTTCAAAAACTGGCGTAACCGTTCTAATGATGGTGCCTATAATGCTATGCTTACTACACATGTAGGTGGTAATCGTCAAAGTACGCCAATGGCCTTGATGTATTTTGATGAATTTGAGCGTGTTAATCAAGAACGAGCAGAACTAGGATTACCTACGCTGAAAGTTGGCGCTACATTTAGCATGAGTACAAATAATAGTAATAATCAATTAACGACAAATGATGGTTTATTACGAGCGATGAATCATTATAATAAGATGTTCGGTACTAGCTTTGGTCTAGATGATGTATCTGGTTATACACAAGATTTGACAACACGATTAAATCGTACTGCGGAAGACGGACAATATTTAGATATTGTTATAGTTGTAGATCAACTATTAACTGGGTTTGATGCACCTAAAATGAATACGCTATATGTAGACCGTACATTGAAGGATGCGTTGTTGATTCAGGCTTACTCCAGAACAAACCGCATTGCTGATAATCAAGGTAAACCATGGGGCCGTATTGTTAATTACAGATGGCCTGCTAAGAATGAAGAACTTATGAATCGGGCGTTAAGTATATATGCTAATAAGGCCTCTGCTGATGTACAAGAAACATTGATTGATACAAAAGAATTAATAGATACTGGTGTTTTAGCTAAATCTTTTAAAGAGCAATTTGAAGATGTAAAACATGTAGTAAATCAATTAGCGGATATTACAGATACTTTCACAGAAGTACCTGCTAGTGAAGCTAAACAAGAAGAAATGTTTAATCTTATGCGTACCTATAGTTCGGGAATGTCTAAATTGAAACAATATGACCCAGAGACAGTTAATGGTGAAGATATTGGTTTTGACTATGATAATCCAGAGCAATTAGTTACATTACTTGGCATGACTCCTGAACAAGAGGAAATACTAACAACATCTTTGTATAATGATTTGAAGGAACGAATTGCAGAAATACATGATGTACCTGTCGCACAAATTGAATTACGCATGATCCATGTAAAAGATGTTAGTGTCAATTATGATTATCTAACTGAACTGGTAGAGGCATTGATGAATGCAGTTCATGAGGACCGTATGGATGCTGCTGCGGATTATCGAGATAAGATTAGTGATTTTGCTATGGCATTGGAAGATCGTCACTATGCAAAACAAATTAATAATGCTGCTGATGCAATTTATAATGGTAATTATCCACCTGAAGGTCGAGACGTAACATATCCAGTTCAATTAAAATCTAGTTTGGATATTATACATGATGCAAATACTATTATTGTAAAGGATAATATCTTTGACTTCCGTTTAAAATGGGGCATTATTGATGTTATAAGTAATGATGAAATTTTAGAACTATTTGGACGCCATACTGCAGGTAAACAAGATCTTGATAGTACTGGACGTATTAGTCAGCTAAAGAAAGATGCTCGTAAAGAATATCAAGCTAAGGCACAAGATGAAGATGTGGCTGCACTTAATAAGATTACATATGGCAATGAATTAGTTGCTGCATTATATAAATTTGCGGATTCTTATGTTAATGAAAGGTAGTGTTGTTATGATAAAAGGAAAGAGGGTTGCGATGAATAAGGAAAAAAACGGAGAGTACCTAAGTTACGTTTCCTGGATTTACGGAAGATTGGGAACAGCGTGAGTTTTCAGATATATTTGCTGAGGTAAAAAGTGGTTTTGTCACGAATGTTAAGTAATGATGACATTGGACTGCCAGTAGTTCGTGCAAATAATATTAATGATGGTCAATTAAATTTGGTTGATGATATAAAAATATTGGTATAAAAATGATCCTCAAGGTGCTAATACTAATAACTATTTAATTGAACAAGGTGATATTTTAATTAATTTCTATTAATAGTGAAGCAAAAATGGGTACCGCATATATGTAACTAGAAGCCAGAAAGGATACTATATATACTACAAATATATTGCGTTGCAAAGTTAATGATGAGATATAACCCTTATTTTATTTATTCCTTAACATTTTTTTGAATTCGTATAAAAATTATATTGCTTCTATAGCAAACCTGCAGTAAATCAGGCTAGTTTTACTACTGTAGATTTTAAAAAATATAGTATTAAAATACCAACAGTAAAAGAAGCAAAATCAAATAGTTGATTTTAATTGAAACTTTTTAATAAGTTAATTACCCTTCATCAGCGTAAGCTTGAACACTTAAAAATTGAAGAAAAAGCGTTACTTCAGAAACTTTTTCCAAAAATGGAGAACGATATCCAGAACTTCGTTTTCCTGAATTTACTGATGCTTGGGAACAGCGTAAGTTATCAGATATATCTAGAAAAGTTACAACCAAAATAATATGTAGATGATCCATTGATGCAGAAACATAACTAATTCTGATGACAAGGCATTATTAGTGTGGTTGACTTCTTTGATAAAGAAGATCTCAAATAAGGATAATATTAATGGATATTATATAGTTGAGACAATGATTTTTATTTAAATCTGAGTAAATCATCAGACATTAGCACCTGTCGGTCCAATTAATCGAGATAAGTTGAATCGACTGGTATAATGTCTCCCATTTATATACTGGTTTTTAGAGCATCTAATGTGAATTTAGGTTTTTAGAATGGTATTTTTCAATCAAACCATTTGGCATCGTTATAGAAAATTAAATGGTGATAGTGGTGCTAGAGCTGATCGTATAGCAATAAAAAGATTCTACATTCTTTGAATATCAATAAAAAAACTCCAGATTAATATAAAAAGAACAAGTACTTATTGGAGTTTATTAGAAAAGTTTAATCAATATATTACCCTTCATCAGCGTAAGTTAGAGCACTTACAATTACAGAAAAAAGCATTACTTCAACAGATATTTGTATAAATAAAGGAGATTTTGTATGGCTGAATCAAAAGCGCAGAATATTTCTAGCCAATTATGGGCTATTGCCAATGATTTACGTGGCACAATGGATGCCAGTTCTTTTTAAAAGACTACATTCTTTCATTTTCTATTTTATAAATATCTTTCTATTCATCAAGAAGAATATCTTGTTAATAATGATTTAGTTGATACTTTCTGATGATAAATCTGTTAATGAAGCCTATAAAGAACTTGTTGAAGAGGCTGGTTTAGAGGGGTGTTTAATCGATATTGCAGGTACATTAGGATATGCTATTAATCCGGAGGATACTTGGGCGTCTTTTGATTGAAAATGTTCATAATGGAGCTGTTGTTCCTAGCGATTATCAACGATTATTTGAAAAACTTTAATAAGAATGCTGAAATTAAATAAAGAAGCTGCAGCAGATTTTTAGAGGGTATCTTTAATTATGTTAATCTTGGTGATTCTGGTTTAGGTTCAACAATTGCTGGTAGAACTAAAAACGTTGAATGCGGTTGTAACTAAAAATAGATGAAATTGAGTACAAAGATGAAAATGGTAGAGATATTCTTGGAGAAATCTATGAATACTTGATTGGTAAATTTGCAGCAAATGCGGGTAAGAAAGGTGGTGAATTTTATACACCTCATGAAGTTAGTCAAATATTGGCTAAAAATTGTAACAGGTAATATAAAAATCTCAACATGATACTTTTCACAGTTTATGACCCTACGATGGGGTCTGGTTCATTATTATTGACAGTTCGTAATGAATTACCTGATGGATCCCGTCAAGGTGCTGTTAGCTTTTACGGGCAAGAACTTAAATAATGTAACATGTAACTTAGCTCGTATGAATTTGATGATGCATGGGGTTACTTATAATAATATGACATTGAATAATGCGGATACTCTTGAAAGCGACTGGCCAGATGGTCCAGACCTTGACGGTATTGATAGACCACGATCTTTTTGATGCGGTTGTTGCAAATCCACCGTACTCTGCTAAATGGGATAATAATGAAAGTAAACTTAAAGATCCACGCTTTAGTGAATATGGTAAATTAGCACCAGCATCTAAAAGCAGACTACGCTTTCATATTACATAGTTTGTATCATTTAAATAATGAAGGGTACGATGGCAATCGTTCTACCTCATGGTGTTCTATTCCGTGGTGCGGCAGAAGGTAAAGATTCGCCAAACCATTATAGAAAAAAACTATCTTGATGCGGTGATTGGTTTTGCCTGCGAACTTGTTCTATGGCACAAGTATCCCTACCACAATTCTTGTATTTAAGAAGAACCGTACGACACGGGATGTACTATTTATCGATGCTAGTAATGAATTCGAAAAAGGTAAAAAAATCAAAAATAATTTAAGTGAAGAAAATATCGCTAAAATTATTGACACATATCGTAATAGACAAGACGTTGATAAATATGCACACGTTGCATCTATCGAAGAAATCAAAGAAAATGACTATAATTTAAATATTCCTCGATATGTAGACACTTTTGAGGAAGAAGAAGAACTTAATCTTGATGAGATCAACCGTATGATTGAACAAGATAACCAAGAAATTGCAAAAACTTGAAAAAAGACATAGCCGAACAATTAGCCCTATTAGGCGTCAAAATGTAAGGAAAAGAGGTAGAAAAAGACCGAATAGGACTTTTCTACCTCTTTTTGTATTCTTGGGAACAGCGTAAGTTTGTCAGATATATCTGAATAGTTACAACATAATATGTCAGATGATTCATTAATGATAATAATCTAATATGAACAATATTCATTATGGTGATTTGATTTAAATTCGATGAATAGATGATCTCAAATAAGGATATATATTAATGAGATATTATATAAAGTTGAGTAACAATGATTATTTAGAATGGGAGATATCTCTTTTCAGATCACTGAAGATGATACTGTTGGTCCAATCAATTGAGTATGAAAGTTAAATCGACATGTATATATGTCTCGTTTTATATACAGTTTTTAGAGCACTAAACCCATTTAGTAGATTTAGTAATTTTTAGACTGGTATTATAAATCAAAGCATTGACATTAATATGAAAACTAAAAGGTGATAGTGTAGATAGACTAGTATTGCATTAAAAAGATTCTACATAGTTTGAATATGCAATAAAAACTCCAGTAATATAAAGAACAAATATATTGGTAGATTTGTTTTGATACATTTTAATAATATATTACCCTTCATCAGCAAGAGCCATTTCTATATGGGAACAGCGTAAATGGTGGGGTGAAAATTATGTTAACAATAGAGGAAAAAGTCCGAACTATTTTATATTTATTATGAAAAATGGATACATATATATAAAGAAGGTGCTATTCGTGATGTAACAATGCGAAAAATATGAGATAACGCTACTATGGCTAAAGCGGTTAGTCCCTGAACTTAGGCTTTCACAATTAAATAGGATATCATATCAACAACTATTAAATGACTATGCGGAGTTTTCATGAACGACAAACAACGATGGACTTTCATCATCAAATAAAAAGCAGCTGTATTAGATGCAGTGGATGAAGGTTTGATTGATAGGGATCCAACTCGAAAGGCTATTATAAAAGGTCGGTCACCGAGAATTAAGAAGATTAAATATCTGAATCAGTTTGAACTACATACCTTGTTAGTAAATTTGAAACTGACGTCAGAAATTAATTGGGATTGGTTGATATTGATAATAGCAAAAACTGGAATGAGATTTTCAGAAGCTTTAGCATTAACTCCAAAAGATTTTGGATTTCACACATCAATCATTGATTGTAGATAAGACGTGGGATTATAAAGGTGATGGTGGGTTCTTACCAACGAAGAATAAATCATCAGTGAGAAAAATACAGCTTGATTGGCAAACTATCATAAAGTTTTCTGAAATAATTAAAGGCTTACCTGAAGATAAGCCGATATTTGTGAAGGGTCGTGTATTTAATTCAACAATTAATGGTGTATTAGAAACGATATTGTAAAAAGTTAGGCATACCAGTTATCTCAATCCATGGATTACGACATACACATGCTTCATTATTACTTTTTGCAGGTGTATCGATTGCCAGTGTTGCAAGAAGGCTTGGGCATGCAAGTATGACGACGACACGAAAAACATATATACATATAATTCAGGAAATGGAAAAATAGAGATATTGATTTGGTGATGCGGTCGATGGCTGGATTAGCTTGAGATTTATTTTGTAGAAATGGCTTTTACTGATGAAGGGTAATTAACTTATTAAAAGTTTCAATTAAATCAGCTATTTGATTTTTGCTCTTTTACTGTTGGTATTTTAATACTATATTTTTAAAATCTACAGTAGTAAAACTAGCCTGATTTACCGCAGGTTTTGGTTATAGAAGCAATATAATTTTTATACTGAATTCAAAAATGTTAAGGAATAAATAAAATAAGGGTTATATTCATCATTAACTTTGTAACGCAAATATATTTGTAGTATATATAGTATCTCTTTCTGGCCTTCTAGTTACATATGCGGCGGTACCCATTTTTGCTTCACTATTAATAAAATTAATTAAAATATCACCTTGTTCAATTAAATAGTTATTAGTATTAGCACCTTGAGGATCATTTTTTTATACCAATATTTTATATCATCAACCAAATTTAATTGACCATCATTAATATTATTTTCATGAACTACTGGCAGTCCAATGTCATCATTACTTAACATTCGTGACAAACCACTTTTTTACCTCAGCAAATATATCTGAAAACTCACGCTGTTCCCAAGTATTGAAGGAGTTATAATATGAAACTTAATAAATTTTCAGTTAGAAATTATAGAAGTATTGCAAAGCCAAAGTGATATTAATTTACAAAGCTTTAACGTTCTTTTAGGAAAAATAATGAAGGTAAATCTAACTTGTTGAAAAGCTTTTAAATATAGCAATGGAGACATTGCTAAAACATGGACATAAGCGTAATACTATTTTTATCAAGAGCAAATTCGAGGAGAGATCTTAACTATGATTGGGCTAGGGATTTCCCGTTTCAGTATAGGGATAGGAAGATTGGTAGGGAGTCTATATTTACATTGGAATTTGGATTAAATGATGAAGAAATTATGGAGTTTTCAGGGATGAGTTGAGGGTTACAGGTAAATGGTATTATTCGGATAAGAATTACTTATGATGAAAATAATAAAGCAAATATAGAAGTAAAAAACAGCATGGTACACAGTATAAGAAGAAGTCATCAGAAATTGCAAGATTTATATCTAGTAAAATAAAGTTCAATTACATTAGTGCAATTCGAACAGAAAAATATGGCTATAAATGTACTTAGAAATGTTGTTATACAGCGTTTAACACAGTCTCCTTATAATGAAGAGTACGAGGATGCGGTAAAGAAGCTTGAGGATCTACAAGAAAAAGTATTAAATGATATTGCTAGTCAATTAAAAACCATCATTATTAAAATTTCTTCCAAAAATTAAACTCTGTTAATATTAAGAGTGAAATAGATCGATATAATCCATATTATTGGTCACCTGATATTCAATTGATGTTAGATGATGGTAGAGACTAATATAATTCATAAAGGTGAGGGAATTAAAAGTCTTGTAACATTAGCTATTTTAAAAGATTTACAAATTTTTAATGGAGTTTCTATTGTTGCTATTGAAGAACCAGAGTCACACTTACACTCTGAGGCGATACATGAATTAGTAGAGGTTATACATGAAATTTCAAATTCGAGCCAAGTGATTATTACAACACATAATCCTTTTATTTGTACAGCGGAATAATATTAAAGGTATATTATTGTTGATTCAGGGAAGGCCCGTATTGCTCATAGTATAGAAGAAATAAGATCGATATTGGGTGTAATGCCAGAGGATAATTTACAAAAATACATCAAATGTATTATTGGTAGAGGGTAAAACAGACCAGATAGTGCTGAGTAGTTATTGTCTACATTAAGCTCTAAAAATCAGAAATTCATTGAATAATAATCATTTTGTAATCAAATATATGGGGACTGCGTCAAATTTATGTCATACATTAGGGGAGCTAAACCAATCAATGTGTAAGGTATTAGTTGTTTTGGATAATGATAATGCTGGGCATTCTGAAGGACGCAAAGCTATTGAACGTAGATTAATAAACGAGAAATGTATAAAAATATATTGGTGGACCTGGAAGCAGAGAAGCAGAACTTGAGGATATAATTAGACCTAATTTTTATAAAAGATTTATTACTGTCAAAGTTTTATCTTAATATCGAAAGTAGTGCTTTTAGAGGTAATAAGAAATGGTCAGAAAAATTAAAGTCTTTAGCAATCTCAGCGGGAACCGATTTAACTGATAGTTTAAAAATGAAATTAAAGTTGCAATAGCAGAATCAATACCTAGTAATATTAATTCTATAGATGATATATTTATTAAAGAACGATTACATGTGGTAGAATCCATTGTAACGGCAGTAGAACAGATGCTAGAATAGCACTATTGCATTTATAGCTGTTAAACTAGTTTTTCTTTTTAAGTATTGAAGGTATAAGTTTTGCTCAATAAGTGCGTCTATTTATTTACTAAATATAATTGTGGGAACGTAAATAGGGAAAGAACTCTTTCAATTCCTTTTCCCTGTTTAGATATGATATAATTTATATCAAAGTGAGGCATAAATGGTTTCGACGCCAGACTTCGCTTCTAATAAGAAAAATTGAAGAAACGGTCTGACTTCTATGTCGGGCCTTTTTTCATGCCACGATAAGAAAGCTAGCTTTCAGCTAGAGGTCAATCACTTTGCTGCCATGATAATGGTCGCAACAAGTATGCCAAAAGGAAAATCATTAACGATAACACTTTGAATGTACTCATATTGATCACCGCCAATCCTCGAGTTGATTAGCAAAGGCTGGACCCATTTAGAGGCCTCAAGTTCAATATAGTGCTGTCAATTATAAAAGTAAATAGATTAGAGGTTCCTAATAGTCACCTAGGTGACCAATAGGAACCTCTTTCGTTTTGTAATTAGTTCGGGGGATTTAACAGTATCTTTTATAAAGAAAAGAAGGAAAGAAATCCTTAGATTTTTTTCCTTATTTATATATGAGATACTTTATATCGAAGTGAAGCATAAATGGTTTGGAAGTGACAATGCAGTTACAATTTTTATAGTACTAGAATTAAATATCAGTTATGTAACCCTCGTTTGCCGTATATTTTTAAGATTATAGCAATAATTGTATTTAATACAAATAGAAGAGCAAAAGCATACTAAGGCTGTAGTATAGCCATATCCTGCTTCGTGAAAGTATGACACGAGCATAGGGACCAACTATACCAGCTAATCCCCAAGCGGTTAGAATGCGGCCATGAATAGTGGAGAGTTGGCGTATGCCATAGAGGTCTGCAAGATATGCTGGCATACAGGCGAATCCGCCGCCATAGCAGGTGATAATGAGAAGAATTAAAACTTGGAATGTTAGAGCATTATTGGTTTCGGCAAGTACGTAGAATGCGATGATTTGTATAATAAAGAATAATATATAAGTTTGTGCTCGTCCAAGGAAATCAGAGATAGTGGACCATACAATGCGACCACCACCATTGAAAATGCCAATAATACCGACTAGAGAGGCCGCAGCTGCTGGTGTCATGCCAATGGTTTCTTGTGCCATTGGGGATGCTAGAGATAGGAGCCCAATACCGCAGGTAATATTAACAAAGAAGACCCACCATAGAGCACTGAATTGCCATGTTTTCATAGCATCATTAGCTAGCATACCGTAATTATGCACATACATGGTAGATTTATCTTGATTAGAGCGTATCGGTTCTTTTGGCGTAGGTGCTTTCAAATAAAGGGAAGAAGCGCTCATAACTATAAGATAGGTGATACCAAGGATAATGAAATTATTTACTAAGCCCACATGAGCCACAAGGTACTGCATAAGAGGACCTGCAATAAGGGCGGCAAATCCGAATCCCATTATAGCTAATCCGGTAGCAAATCCAGGACGATTTGGAAAGTATTTTACGAGCGTAGAAACTGGTGTTATGTAGCCGATGCCTAGTCCAATACCGCCAATGATACCGTAGAATAGATATAGTAAGGTCAGGCTATGGATGCTAAGTGCATAGGCTGTACCGAATAAACCTGCTACCCAAAATAACATGGCGAGGAGACCGCTTTTTTTAGGACCAATCTTCTCTGCAAAGGATCCAAGAAAACCTGCAGATAGACCAAGCATTAGAATGGCTAGTGAAAATGTCCAGGTTGTTTGTGATAAGGGTAAATCCCATATCTACCATGATAGGGCGCGTGAGCACGCTCCATGCATACACGCTACCGATGGATATGTGCAGTCCAATAGCTGCAAGTGCGATAAAGCCAACGATTTCTCATAAAAAAACTCCTTTCATATACGTGAGATTATCAAAAATTGATAAAGAAGCATTTGCTATGAGATGGCAATAAAAAAAGACCATCTGAACAAAAGCTTGCCCAGACGGTCGGCTATCACACGATGTGTGCTACTGTGCATGTAGTTAATTCTACGTATCCGTCAGCCCAGTAGTGATATATTAACAATATAGCAACTGAGAGGATATCTTGTCGATGATATAAGTCACTATCGTATGCACCATAAATATTTATAATTGAAAATAGGAAAGGAATCCTTCGATTCCTTTTCCCTATTTAGATATGATATAATTTATATCAAAGTGAGGCATAAATGGTTTCGGCGCCAGACTTCGCTTCTAGTAATTTAAAAATTGAAGAAACGGTCTGACTTCTATGTCGGGCCTTTTTTTCATCTACGATTAGAAAAGCTAGCTTTTCAGCTAGAGGTCAATCACTTTGCTGCCATGATAATGGTCGCTACAAGTATCCCAAAGGAGATCATTAACGATAACACTTTAAATGTACTCATATTGATCACGGCCAATCTCTAGAAGATTAGCAAAGGCTGGACCCATTTAGAGGCCTCAAGTTCAATATAGTGCCGTTAATTATAAAAGTAAATAGATTAGAGGTTCCTAATAGTCACCCTAGGGTGACCAATAGGTACCTCTTTCGTTTTGTAATTATTTTTAATCAATATCTTTTTATTTGTCGCAATATATTTTTAGAATTCATCTTATAGTAAAAAAAGCCCTATCTATCCTTCTGAATTTTGGATTTTATAGATTTATTTTAATAAATTCTTACTATATAATGAAATTATTATGAGATGCAAGTGGTATGATTTATTTTTATTTTAGCCAATTCAGTAATTAAGGCGCTAATAATCAGTTTTTCTTTTATTGAAAGCGGTGTCCTAGATGAATGTAAATCATGTGTTATTAATATTTAAATCTGCATTAGAATATGCTGATTTTAAGGGGATTAATAATTTGTTAGCAGATAATTGTCAGTATATTAATGTTGAGAGGAATATATTAAAAAAATGGAAAGATAGAAGTATATGATTTTCTAAATTCAATGGCAAAAAGGACCAGAGATGATAATGTAGCTGTGTATGCACATATGATGACACTTAGTGAGGGAACCAACGAAAAGAGTTTTTTTATGAAGGTGAAAGAGGGCTCGCTATTGCATACAATGAAATGGACAATTATGCTATAGGTATGTTTATTGAGTTAGATTCAAATAATTTTATTAACAAAATTATTGTTAGTAATAATATTCGAGTTTTTAGACTTGATAAACATCGTGCTGAAAAATAATTCCCTCCTATAGATTACATTTTTTTATAAGAAGCCTGTTGATTTTTTTGGATTGGCTTACAGCCATTAGTATTTGGTTAGAAACTGGATATGTAGATGAGCATTCTTTTTATGATTCACTTGCTGATGAGTGCTGTGTACATTTTCAAAGAAAAAAATCAAGAACCTATTTTGTTGTTAGGTAAGGAAGAAATTATAAATGACTTTGATAAGATGATGAATTTATTTTTTTCTATACTATGCCACATATAATTAATGATAAGAATAATAGATCCTTTATAAAAGTATGGACCTATGACGATTGAAATCGGCCGTAGTTTAGCAGGGGCCAGCAAATTCTGTACATATTTATATTGACGACAGTGAAGATTAGTTTGCATATTATTTTTTGCTTAGGTTCATTATGCTTAAAAACAAAAAGAAATTGTATGAGACTCCTTTCCTGTTTAGATATGATATAATTTATATCAAAGTGAGGCATAAATGGTTTGGTCGCCAGACTTCGCTTCTAATAATTGAAAATTGAAGAAACGGTCTGACTTCACAGTCGGGCCTTTTTCATGCCACGATTAGCAAAAGGCTGGACCCATTTAGAGGCCTCAAGTTCAATATAACGATGTCAATTATAAAAAGTAAATAGATTAGAGGTTCCTAATAGTCACCCCGTGACCAATAGGAACCTCTTTTTATCGAGCAAGTAAATTATATAGTTAGTAAACTATTACAGAATGCTTTTTACCCAAAGGAAATACCGTTTTGATGGCGCATCTATATGAAAGTACCGCCTCATAAACGTAACATATATCATATTTTTACAGGTAATAGATTTGGAAATTACGTTGTAAATGCTTTTAATTTACATGAATTTGTTATAAGGTTATATTATTTGATAAGTGTTTTTTTGGATTAGTGGTGGTTTTATATGTTTTACAATTGCGATAGATATAGCAATTGTAAAAAGCTATCAAAAAGGGATTCTTTTGCGAAGCTAATGGCAATAGTTTCTTGTCCCATTAGCATATAATAAATGGATCGATAAAAAGCTGAGCCCTGGTAGTAAAGGGAATAAGCTAGTCATTAGGAAAAACTATAGCAGGGCATTTTCCGTTTAACAGCCAATATTCTTGATGCTATGGCGATGATAAAAACCACTGATGAATATGGAGAGCATAACATTAGACTGTAGTGAAGATAATGTTAAGAACAAGAACCATGAGATGAATCCTAATATTGTACAATCGATAAAATGTTGTTTAGCTACACGGAATAAGATTGCAAATGCTGTCGTACCAATACCAGCCATTATACTACGCATAAACATAGAGGTTAAGGAATTAGTATCTAAATTAGAGGTATAAAGAGGAATCATTTGTGTATTGAAGAGTAGTGATTGTACTACTGCGACTCCTACAGCCATTGAAATACAGGTAAGTAACGCGCCCATCATAAGGGTTATTCCTGTATTATAGTTATTCTGGCTATACTCTCTAATAGCATTGACGAAAGGAACTCCGGGAACAATGTCAATCATGGCTCCTAGTAATATAACTGATAGGTTGGAGCCTAATTCAAAGTGGAAAAAGAGATTACCCAATAAGGCGATAAGAATACTACCTAAAATGGTAATCAATACATCAGAGCTAAGTATGCGTTTGATGGTACACAAATAGATACCTAATACCAAACCTATAATACCGGCAATTATAGAGTCTGTTATAGAACTACCAATTGCATAGCTAAAGCCCGAAGCTCCTATTGTATAAGCTACTAATCTCCAAAAAAAAGAATAGTCTGACATGGTATCAATTTGATTAAGTTCACTTTCAATCTCCTCAATAGTAATATTTTTTTGTGTGATACGTCGGGAGAGCATTAACAGATTCAATTTTTACTGAGGTTAATATCGACTTCAGGAACGTTATAAATACGAGTAATTTCAGTTCCATCAGCTTTCTTAGCAGTTGCAAAAATACCTCTATTGGATACGTAGGCTTCTAAATATTTAAAATTCATAGCTCGTGCTATGTAGTTCATAGTATCCTCTGTACGACTAATTTCAGCACCACTACTAAGAAGTATTTTTCCAGCTTTTTAATATAATTTCTAATTCTACACTGGTCATTATTTCCTCATCACTCATTTTTATCTTATTGTTATTTTTATTAGACTCTTTTTGTTAATTTATTTTTAGGTGAATCAGCTTGTTTAGAGTCTTTCTGTTCTTGTAGACTATTGATGTTTTTATGCATTAATTCTTCATCTATTGTGAGATGCTCTTCTACATAGTCTTTTAAGTCTTGAACTGTTTCCGTATTTGAAAGTATCTCTTTTGCTACATCATGAATATCTTCTTTTAGAGCTTTTGTATCTGCTTGACTAATATCACCTAATGTGTGGAATAGTTCACGTTCTTCTTCTGATAGTGTTTTGTGAGGACTATGTTTTTTTAGTGATAAATGGAGCATCTTTCTTCGGAAGAGTTTTTCCATAATGATATCTTTACGATCACGGAGCCAGCCATAAATAAGAATAATTAGGAGTAATAGTCCCATATAACCGAGAATTGGGTAGAGGATACTAATCAAATCCTTAAAACCAAAGAAACTACACATATATCCTATAGATTACTACAGAAAATAATAATAATTCTCATTCTTTTTGTACTGCCGTTGGCAAAAACGTCTAGCAATAGAATAAAAAAAGAGAAAATGCTGTATTAAAAAAATAAGTGAAAAAGACTGTGATTGCATATATATATGCTAGCCAAGGATGAATTTGATTGGCAATAGCAAGAATCGGCAAATCTGCATCTTTTACTGTATCTAGATTTGCAAAAATAGAGATAGCAGCTATAAAAACAACTAATCCGACTAATAGGCCGCCACGAGTGCCACCTTTTTTTCAGCAATACCAATACGAACAACAGAACCACCTAAAATAAAAGGCCATAGAAACAGCTGTCATAGCACATAGAGAATAATAATTAATGACAGAAAACCATACATTGCTTGTGGCTGGTTTGATTGTGTGGGCTATAGCCTCTAATGTAGTCCAATCATGACTTTTACCAATAAAAGAGTAGCCTGTAATGATGAATATCATAACAATCATGATAGGAGTAAAAACACCTAAAACATTGGTTATTTTGTCAAAGTTCATAAATGATACGGTTATGATTAAAAGTGAGCAAATTAATCCACCAAGCCAAAAAGGGAATCCAAATTGTTGTTCTAAGTTTGAGCCTGCGCCAGCAATCATAACAAATCCCATAATAAAGCTACCAGAGATTAGTACAAAATCAAGTATTCTTGTAATAATAGGATGGGAAATCTGTGTAAAAACTTCTTCATGATTGTCTGCACGATAGTAGCTCCCCAAAGAAAGCATGATTTTACCAAATGCGGCATTTAATAGACCTAGTAATAGAACACCAATGAGACCTATTTGGCCAAAACTTATAAAAATATTGTAGAAGATCTTGTCCACTCGAGAGTCCTGCACCTACAATAACACCTATATAGGCAAATGCAATTTTTCCATGATTGTTGCATTATATAATTCTCCTTTCAAATACATAACTTAATAAATCTAATATTATATCATACTAATGATTCAATTGATGGAAATCTTACTGCAATTTCTATAAAGTTAGCTAAGAATGGAGCCATTTATAGGCCTTAAGTTCAATATAGCGATGTCAAACGTAGAAATTTAAACTATTCTATATCTAGAGCCCAATATAATGCTGTAACCGAGGTACATATGCATACTCTTAAGGGGGCTGTCTTATACATTGACATTTACAGCTTTCAAAAGAGAGAATATTATAAATGGTCGTTGGAGCACTATGAAAACAAAGGAAAAACCAAGTTTTGTGGCCAATGATATTTCTTTTGCTTTGCCGAATGAGCCTAATACACAATATGTAATTACGTTATTGGTTAGAGAAGATGGTGAACGAGGGATTATTGCATAGTATTATTTCAGATGCTAAGATTGCAAACTTAGGAGATACCTATAAGGGTGAAGTGGATTTGCTATGATACAATAATAGTAATATGAAATGTACTAAGTCCCAATAAAGTTGATGCGGTTCGTCATAAACTAGATTATCAAGAGGACTATGAGCAGGATTATCCTTTTAAGTAATGTGTATATTTGTTTCGTGTGTTGAGGTGTGAATCCTATGGCTACGTGGTCTGGAATACGGCATAAGTTAGAAACAGAATATCTTGCTATCAGCTTGCGAGGGCATATTCAATATTTTGTTACCACTTATAGTAAATCGCCTGATCATGAGGGGCGGGCTGCTATACGATATAATGGTAAGGAAATTATAAAAGGCAATTATTGGAATCAATATGTGAAGGCCCATCTGTTTCCTAAAGATGATACCTATGAACGAAGAATGCATGAAGGTTTTCCTTTTATAGACAATACAGCACTAGAATTAGGCGTATTTGATCAGCGGTGCTTTTATCAGGCTTTTGATGAATTTGAGAATCAAAACATAGATAAAAGCTTGGTTAGTGATAATCTAATTGTACGTATCTTTGCAGTTTTAGATAGACGTGTAGGAAAACGTAGACTCATTTCCATGAGAAATTTTATGGAGGATCAACCCCCTGTATTTCAAGAGTTTTTATGCTATTCGTGTGCACCATGAAGGTTTGTAGAAACAAAACACGGAAGGAAATTGTTCAATTCCCTTCCGTGCTTAGATATGATATAATTTATATCAAAGTGAGGCATAAATGGTTTGGACGCCAGACTTCGCTTCTAGAATTTAATGTTGAAGAAACGGTCTAACTTCACAGTCGGGCCTTTTTTTCAAACCACGATTAGAAAAGCTAGCTTTTAGCTAGAGGTCAATCACTTTTGCAGCCATGATAATGGTCGCTACAAGTATGCCAAAGGAAATCATTAATGATAGCACTTTGTATGTACTCATATTGAACACCGCCAATCTCTAGAAGATTAGCAAAGACTGGACCCATTTAGAGGCCTCAAGTTCAATATAACGATGGCAAGTGTAAAAAGTAAATAGATTAGAGGTTCCTAATAGTCACCTAGGTGACCAATAGGAACCTTTTTACTTTGACTTTCATAAATTAACTCAACTTAATATGTTACAATACGATTAAAACTAGTATTGTATGGAGAGATGTATATGCTAAAGCGATTATTATTAAGTTCTATTATATTGAGTTCTATTGGTTTATCTGCTCAAGCTATCGATATAAATATTCCTGGTGCAGACCCAAGTGTTGCTTCAAATGCTTATGAAAAATTATGTCTTTTTCAGATGAATATATAAAAGTTAGATAAGACTAAGATGGTGAGTGAGTCATATGAAGCTAGTAAAAAATAAACCGGATATGGTGGAGTATAAAAAGAAAACTCTTTATCGGACCAAGAATTAAAAAGATTACAGAGAATTATGCTTCCATGTTACTAGGTGTTGTTGAAGGTAAAACAGATGTAATTTTACATACTAAACAGGGAGGGATACATTTAACCACACCATTGGTATTAGATTATAAAATTAAATTAGATAATCCTCATGATTCTACCATATGCTCTTGGGATACTCGGTACATACCTTTCTGGGTAAATGTAGATGACTATTCTTCTGAAAAAAGTAGAGAGAACATGACAAAGCTTAGTGACAATTTTACTGGTACTGATAGTAGAAAACTTATATTACAAGAGCTTTCAAAAAAATCAAAAAGTCCACTATGGTATTAAAGCAAGATTCAGTACAGGGGGCAGATTTTACTTATCCTAGATTAAGAGATTCCTATTGGGAACAAGCTAGCTTTAAAGAAAAACAGTCGAAAGATATATACTGGAGTAATATGATTAGATTTGTCTATGAAAAGGAACCTGATGTTCAATATCGTTTAGGTTTTATTATTGAACCTAAGGCGGATAATCATCCATCTTCAGATATAGCAAATCAATTATTAGTTAACTATGTATTACCATCTATAACTCCATTAGCCGATATGAATACATATTCTAAGCAGATAATATCAAATGATACTAATGTATTTTCGTATAGGGTATTAAAAAGATAGCTTAGTGAGTGATGAAGTATTAGAAGGATATCAAATTAAAGTCTATAATTATAATGATACGATTTTACAACATGTAGATTATGTTAGCAGACCTACAAGTAATAGTGAGGATCCGTATGGTTATGTTGATGATATACTTTCTTTGGGGCAAGACAGTACAGAGAATTCTAATACTATCAAATCATATCATTACAACTTAGTTTGGAATGATGGTATTCCTGGAATTTTTTTCTTGAACAAGAATTTTTTTTGATGGTAGTGGTCTAATGCAATTCATCACACAAAAATGATAAAATTAGATTTATTAATGTTATTGAATATGACAAAAATTAGATCAAGGTATAACAAAAAGCACAGTTACGTAATATGTTAATCGATGTAAATGTATTACAACCACATAGTAAAAAAACTCTGATGCTATTGACGTATTTAACTTGATTGTAAATAAATAATAGATATTAATAGGGAAAGAAATCACATGAGATTTCTTTCCCTCATTAAATATGATATAATTTATATCAAAGTGAGGCATAAATGGTTTGGTCGCCAGACTTTGCTTCTAGAATTTAATGTTGAAGAAACGGTCTGACTTCTTTGTCGGGCCTTTTTTCATGCCTTAAACAAATTTATTTATCCCAATATGTTACAATTAATAATATAGTAGTCGTGTTGTAGGAGAGACCTATGTTCTATTTAGTCATTGCCGTCATTATCATTGCACTTATTGCAAAATCTAGGTCATCGAATAATCAAATAGATAATGATGCGGATATAGAGAAACAGAATCGCATATTGGATGAAATTAATCATAAGTATGGGAATATTGAATCGTATGAACCACAATTAGAACCTTCAGATATAGAAGGGATATATTTTAATGAGTTTCGTGAATATGTTGATGCACAGGGTCGTGTGTTGACTCCAGCAGAGGTTGATGAGATACGATACAAAGACGATTATAGAGAGGACATTGAGCAGGATTTTCCGCATCATCGTTAATCATGGAGGACGTAGAGATGAAACGAATAATATGTGCTATCAGCCTTGGGGTATTGCTAGCGATACCAGTGCTTTCACAAGCAATTGATACAACACCTATGATACGTGTTATGAATGAGCATAGTGGTCAATATGATGATTCGTTAGATACTTTTACAGAAACAAAGTTTTATGGACCTTACCAGTTCCGCGTATTGAAGGATGCTATTGAAACGCAGGGCGAAACCAAGGATATTGATGGTAGGGTGTTTAGAACCTCTGATGGAGTATTTATGCATGTTAAGGCAAGATCTATTGATGGTAATAGTATGTCCTTAGATAATGAGATTAAAAATCTTGTTAAAGAGAGAACGATTCCTGAACCTACTGTTAAGATGGTATTGCCTATTAAGGATGATGTAATAGAGGTCTATAATGATGGTGTGCGTAGTTTACTCGCTGAATTTATGTATGGCTGGCCATTAAAGAATAGGACGGATATGGTATTAGTTACTGATTATGAAGGAACTAGATACTATTATAAATTGCAGTTCTATAGAGATAGATTGCCAAATGGTGTACGCATTGAGCAACTGCGACACATGATTATGGATGCACAGTTTAGCTTTAAATAGATTATTGGTACATATGTAATAAAAAAGGTCTATATATTACAACTCAGTAATATATAGACCTTTAAGTGTATTATATAGTTTTCAAACTATTATAGGATGCTTTTACCCATAGGGAATACAGTTTTGCCAAATACTTTGTTTACAAGTACGGCACCAGAACCGTAGAAGCCCAAGAGGGAGATGAATAATTCAGACCATGCTGCAAGAGCAAAGAAGTCTGTTTTGCCACCTAAGAATAGGTCTGTTGCAAGACCCAAGAATAGGAAGCAGATCAAGAACATGATAGCGAATACAACTTTGTTTGTTTTCAAAGATGCGATGGTACCAAAGATAGAGAAGATTAAGAAGCCCACAAAGGCGAATGCTAATTGTGTTACATCGAAACCTTTTTGGATCTCAGGACCGAAGGAGCCCATTTGGATCAACCAAACACCAGCCATAGCGGACCAGAACAAACCGTATGCGCCGAATACAACGGAGCCGAATGGATTGTTTTTCTTGAAATCAAAATAACTTGCAATTAATTGGGCCATAGAACCTAATAACACTGCCCAAGGGATAATAACAGATGTTGTTGGTCCAGACCAGCCTACGCGGGACGTGGATACCACAAAACATACTACAGCGAGACCTAGTAAACCAAGACCAGTAGGATCCGCTACATTTTCGCTCATTTCAACTTTTCTTACTTCGTTTTCCATTTGTTCCTCATTTCTCCGTGGGGGACAACTAACTACAAATATACAGATACATACTCACATGGTAATCGTCATACTATAATGCATCGAATAAATCAATATATAACCACTGTGAAAGCATTGCCCCATAAATGTAACATACATCACACTTTCAAGGCAATACAATGAGTTATAGTAATAATACGTAAAATGCATAGTTGATACTGTTAGCATTTATAAGGAAACATTACGATTTCCAGTTTATTTTATAACTGTATTTACATTATAATTGCCTGTTCTATATGGATTTGTTATAGTTGTTGACCGAAATGAATGCGGTATTAGCGTAATTTTGTATTGCCATATAACTTGCTTATTTTGTTTGTGATATACTACTTATAGAGTATGGGAGGTTATATGGTTTTTCTTACTTCATTACAAAGTATTATCCCCATTGTGTTGCTAATAGCATTAGGGTATATATTAAAAGGGCGCGGCATGTTTAATGATACCTTTAGTTCTAATCTGTCACGCCTCATTATGTCTGTCATTTTACCAGCAGGCGTATTTGTATCAGTTTTACATCATATGCAAACATCGGATTTATGGAATTTACGATACGGTTTACTCGTGGTAGGTTTGACCTATTTTGTATCGTATATTGTGGCTTTCATTATGATGAAAATGTTACGCGTTCCTCCAGGTCGTCGTGGTATTTTTATCAACATGGTAGTAAACGATAATTGCCTATTTATCGGCTTACCAGTACAGATTGCCTTGTTTGGACCAGAGGCGCTACCATATTTTCTGTTGTATTACATTGGTAACACCATATCCGTATGGATGGTAGGGGTATTTCTTATCGAAATGGATCCTTTGCCACAGAATTCTAGTGCTACTGGTGAAAGCGTGCGCTCTTCAGGACATAAATTTTCTTGGAAGAAATTATTACCACCGCCACTTATGGGCTTTATCGTGGCTTTGATATTTTTATATGCACAGATTCCATTGCCTACGATTTTACATAATACCTTAAATTACTTAGGCGATATGGTTACACCATTATCCTTACTATATATTGGTATTGTGCTTCATGATGCAGGCCTTAAGAGTATGGCTCTTAATAAAGACTCATTAGGTGGTATTTTCGGTCGTTTTGTGATTGCACCACTCATCATGTTTGGCGTTATTATAACGGTTCGTTATATAGGTGGTATTACATTAGAGCCCATTGCGATGATTACATTTATCGTTCAATCCGCCGGTCCTGTCATAGCGGTTTTACCAATCGTAGCTAACGAATCTGGTGCTGATTTACCCTTTGCTACAGGGCTTGTTATGATTAGTACTATTTTATTTGTGTTCGTAATACCACTCATTATGGAACTATTAACAATAGTTGGGATTGTAGCATAATGGATGGCTTAATTCTCAGGTATATACAATGTAAAAGACTAGCAGTAGAGCTAATGCTGTACTGCTAGTCTTTTTCAATTTTAAAAATTTATATAGAATATATTATAGCTTGAAAATATAAGTTGAATAAATTAAATAGCATTCTATTTATTAATGTTGTTGACAAATGTATTTTTTTAGGTATAGTGTTAAAATAGTTAGTTATATAAATTATGTTAATCTTTTTGTTTTTTTTATGTGATGGAGTGGGTGAGAGTATGAAAAAGAAAACGAATAAACATTGTAAGGTTAGCACTTTGTTAACGGCTGTTTTGGTAACGAGTACTTGTAGTTGTTTATGGGGGGCTCTGTATATGGGGAAACTCCAATTACTGATGCGAATGGCAACACGTATCTGGCTAGTGATAATACTAATATTACTGGTAAAAGTAATTCAGTTCCGAGTGGTAAAAATGCTACTATTGTGGGGGATAATAATACAGTTACAAAGACATTCCCTAGAGACAATGGCTCTCTTGTAAATGCCGTTGGCAATGAAGATGTACGAATAGTGGGGGTCTAATAATACAGTTCAAGGTAGCCGGAGACAACATGTGATTGGTGATAATAACCAAATCATCGCTCGTGATGCTGGGACGGTTACTGATTATGGACATCCATCTGGTCGTGAACCGAATGCATCAGATTTGACAATTGGTAGAGGGAATTTTATACGAGGTACTGACACATATCGAAATGAGTGGGACTCCTTAACTGTTATCGGTAATAATAACAAAGCTGAGTACAGCACAGAATCTGCTGGTGGTCCTTCAGCAGGTATTGTCATTGGGGATAATCAAAATATTGATACTATAAGTGAGTCTGTTGTGATTGGTAGTATGTCGCCTGCGGAGCAAGCCCAAAAATCAGATCAAGATCCAAGCGATAAAAAATATACGGTTGGTGGGTCTAGTACGATTATTGGATATCATACATCTAACACTTCAGGCGGTAGTGTAGTGGTAGGCAACCATTCAAAATCGGGGCAAATATTACAAACTATTACTGGTCACGGAACCACAATTGAAGGTGGGAATAATTTATCGGGTTCGTACTCTTCCTCTTATGGGGCTCTAAATACGCTTGAAAGTACTGCCACTGATACGGAGGAAGCTGATAATGTTGCTAACTCTGTAACAGGTAGTTTAAACCGAACAGCTGGAACTACAGGTACCATGATTGTTGGTTCTGGTAATGTGGTGACAAATTCTAAAGCCCCAATGATAGATAATCCTGCACTAGGTTCAACCATTGGTGATTTTTCTATTCAAACTATAGATATGATTGGGACCGATAAACTCAGAGGTAAAACCGAAACTACAGTAGAAGATGGTCGACATTATATGAAAGAATACATGGCTTTGAGTGCTGGTGCCGTATCTATTTTAGGTAGTAGCAATACAGCTGATTATGCTATTCGCTCTCAAATTTCAGGTACTAATAATGTCTTAAAAGGGCAAGAGAATAATTTAAGTACTTTCAATACTGTCAGTGGATATGGTAATGAAGGTACGAATATTAGTCGATCCACCATAGTGGGTACTAGAAATGACCTTAAAAATGGTGAAGATAATGTAGTGATTGGGGATTTCCATAACTTTGATGGTGGAAAGCATAATGTTGTACTTGGCTCCATGGCAGCTGAGGAGCGAGATGTAACGAAATCATTTACAAATATATTTGATGGTAGTACATCTACCTATACAGTGAAGGAATTAGTTGCTACTCGTCGCAATACAGCAAATGTTGAAAATGCTGTAATGCTTGGTTACAATACGAACGTTACTCGAAATGGTGGTGTAGCATTAGGGAGTGAATCGATTGCTTCTGTAGATAAAGGGATTGCTGGGTATGATCCAACTACAAAAGCAGCATCTACTGATGGTTCTCCAACTTGGAAATCTACGGCAGCCGCTATTTCTGTTGGTGATTCCACAGGAACAACTGTTCTTACACGCCAAATTACAAATGTAGCAGCTGGTTCAGAAGATACTGATGCTGTCAATGTAGCACAGTTAAAACGAATTACAGCAGATTCCACATCTACTATTAATAATCAATTGACTCAAGTTAATAATCGTATTGATGCTGTAGATGGTCGTGTTAAACGTGTAGGTGCCGGTGCAGCAGCATTGGCTGCATTGCATCCTCAAGAGTTTGACCCTAATGATCAATGGACCTTTGCTGCTGGGTATGGTCATTACCGTGGTGCTAATGCTATGGCTCTTGGTGCATTCTATCGTCCTAATAATAAGATGTTATATTCTGTTGGTGCTAGCCTAGGCGGCGGAGAGGACCTCTTTAACTTAGGCGTTAGTCTCAAATTTGGTAAGAGTGAACCTTATGCAGACTACTCCAAAGCAGGACTTGTTAAGGTTATCAATGACCAAGATGCAAAAATTAAAGAGCAAGATGAAAAGATTAATGCTATGCAAGAACAAATTGAAAAAATGATGGCTAAGTTGAATTTATAATATAGATTTTTAAGTGTATATACAGCCAACTATGTTACAATAGTAATGTAGTTGGCTGTTGTTTTATAATGAGGTAGTTATGACTGAAATACAAGCTCTTTTATTATTGAAAGCGTCTCTAGAGTCCTCAGATCTTCACGGTGTTGAATCATTACTCGCCGAAGATTGTGTGTATGTATCTACAGGGACGTGGTACCATAGCACGTAATAAAATTGAAAGCATAGAGTTTTTATCGGCTATGACCGATTCTATTAAAGCCGATCGCGTGCCTGTCATCTGTCGTGTAATGCATATTGCTGAAGTTTATGAAGATGATGCATTGTTCCGCGAAGGCCGTGTAGGTCTTACGGTGGCCTATGATGAAGGCGATGCATATGCGTATATGTTATTTGTAGACCTTAATGACGATGGTCGCATTGAGCGCATCGTGTCTAGCCAAGAAAACTATACCATCGAATATGATGATCTTCGACTGTCTTTGGATGAGTCACCATATCGCTTTAATGACCGTGCCCCATACGGTGAAAGACTGGATTGCAGCACTTAGTATATGGCTTGAAACAGACAATCTAGATGTAGACGATTTCTACAAATATATTGCAGAGGATACAAAGGTAGTATTCCAAAAAGGTGATGCCGAATCCATTACCCTTGAAAATGGTCTCGATGTAGAGGACTATTTTGATCAGTTGATGAATCAACATTTTGCTGCTGTGCCGCACATTATTCGCGATGAAGAGGATAAACTCATCTTAACATATGGACCTATGAGTCTCATTGTGAGCCTTAACGAAGAAGGTGAGTTGGCCTTAATCAGTATGTACATAGATACTCGTGATGAAGATGAGGCCCTTGACGATATAGGCTATATTGAAGAGGACTTAGCAGAACTAGCAGAAGAAAATATAGACGAAGAGTTTTAATAGAACGTATAAAGAGGCAGGAGCTTGCTCCTGCCTCTTTGCTGTATTATTTTGTTGTAGCATTTATAAATGCTTTAAATAAGCGCTTTGCTTTTTGGTCATTTATTGTCATCATTTCTGGATGGAACTGGCAAGCTACAAGCCATGGATAGTTATCATCCTCTAAGCCCTCCACAGTGCCGTCTTTGGCATGGGCCGTAATATGCAAACTATCGCCCACATCCTTTACCGATTGATGGTGATGTGAGTTCGTTACCCAATTAGTATGTCCAATAGCGTTGGCTAATTTTGACTTACTATCAATTGCTATTGTATGGGTTCCAAGGGCTGGCGTTTGATTTTGTGAATGTTTTAAGGAGCAGGATGTATCATATTTTAAATCCTGATATAATGTGCCACCACGATATACGTTAAGGATTTGAAGTCCACGGCAGATGGCAAAGATCGGAATTTGTTTTTCTTCGGCAGCTTTCAACAAAGCAAAGTCAAATTGATCTCGCTCCGGCCAAACATCTTCGATGCCTTGTAAAGGTTCTTCACCATAGTGCAGAGGGTACACATCGTGACCACCAGTAAGGAGGAGCCCATCTAAACGAGAGAGTGATTCTCGGGCAACCTCTAGATTTTTTGTGAAAGGAATAATAACTGGAATTCCACCAGCTTCTTCGATAGAGCGAGCATAATCATCGTTTACAAAAGCTCTTAACACATCTGCAAAAGGCGCTTCATTTGTACGCAATATGCTGCCAGAAATACCGATACATGGTTTAGTCATCGTATCACCTCATATATAAATCATAGTTTCAATTATATAAATTGGTAGTAACCTTATAGGTCTATATCAATACCATATAAAAAGAGAAGGTCTAACAAGAAGCCTTAATCCTATACACTAGTCATTAACACTATGTATTAGTATATAGCATATATTTTTAATAGACTATAACATAATGCACAAGTACTATTTCTATGCTAACAATTCTATATATTAAGACACTGTCATACTCATGAAAAAAACAAAAAAATTTAAAGAAAATTGATAAATATTTAATAATTAGGTATAATAATGGTTAGTTTAAGAGATAGAAGTATAGAGGAGCGTATTTATGAATTTGAAACGACTGATAGCATTAGGTTTTCTTGGTATGACATTAGGTATGGGACAGGCCTATGGAATTTCTGTCAATATACCTGGTGCTGATGCGACAATGTCTGTAGATGAATATCAGAATTATCGTAAGAATACAGCAGAGTCTCGTCTAATGGAACAAAAAATAGTAGAGCGTGTTACAAAGGCTGATGAGGCGATTCCTAATTATGATATGTCTAGATTACCAGCAGATATTTATCATAATACGGAATTGAATCATGGTATTAAGTACTCTAGTACAGTGTTTATTTTAAAAGATCATGGAGCGGATATAAAATTTACTGTTCCTGAAGCGAGTATCGTAGGGCATACTGATGAGAGTTCCGGTAAGCATAAGGAGATAACACGCAGTGGTGGTATCTTGAGTTACGATGGTGAATGGTCTTATGAGTTAAGACCACAGCCAAAGAGTGAGAATTGGGAAGACACTAATATAGCCTATAATAAATTGAATTCAGAATCTATGAAAGACGTATTTTATAAGAAACGTAATCCTATATCGAATGAAGATAAACGTAGTATAAAGGTTTTAGGTGCCAATCCTTTTACATATACAACTGTTAACAAGGCTACATGGGATGTGTTTGAATATAAAAATAACCGAATAGTAGGTACCATAAACTTTACAATGCCTAAACAGCCAACGATCTCTTATCATCTTGGTTATATACCTTCTAAGAGTGTTTCAAAAAAGTTAAGTGCTCAAGGTGAAGATACAGTAGTCCAAACTATTATGGCCCCATTGGCCAATATTGTATTGCCATCTGTTAAGCCTGCTAGTGATATACTAGAGTACACCTCTGAGGTACATAGAGGGCCTTTCACATTTAGAACTCTAAAAAATAGTAAATCTAAGGGAACGAAGATTACTAAAACTGGTAAGCAAATAGAGTATTTCCAATCAGGTAAAATTAAAGAGTCTATTTCAGTAGGCCCTCTTCATAAAAGGGATGACGTAAAAGCACAAAATCTTTTATACAATTCTTTAATGGACTTTGTAGGTGTAGATTCATTAAATGAAGGCAAGCCAATTCAATATGCGACCGTATGGAATGATGGGTTGCCTGGCATATATTTTGAAGTTAAAGGCGAAAAAGATACTATATTTATTATGACTGTGTTTGATGATACACATCGTTATTCTCACTATATATTAAAGCCTCATGATGTTCATGTTAGTAACTTTAAGCTTCGTGATATTGTGCAATATGTAGATTATAAGCAAAAACAAAGAGAATTACAGTAAGTATAAGGCGGGTTTAGGTATGCCATCGTATTTATTGGAAGAAAAAAACTGCTAGAAAAAAAATAGCTAATAAAAAAATAAATGTCTTTTCATAGGGCATAATCATATAGAGATCATATATAGAGTATTTTATATTGTTCGATACAAGAAAGAGGACTGACTCGCATAGGGTCAGTCCTCTTGTTGTTATATGTAATTATCTAAAGAATCTACCGATCAACGGCATATTAGCCCCGTCATTTTTATTGATTCCTTTTAATAGAACCATAATGATAACATAGAGGACTAACCCTTCGATACCTGTGAGTATAAAG